>Ga0265594_1002256_pt1 | contig 14021 bp, 10 predicted proteins | sample saktaG_11_FD_190147 | JGI IMG/M metagenome (GOLD analysis project Ga0265594, IMG submission 190147) | Saline water microbial communities from Sakinaw Lake, British Columbia, Canada - sak_2011_5_24_80m | ecosystem: Environmental > Aquatic > Non-marine Saline and Alkaline > Saline ... | reverse complement strand
GTTTTTAACGCCATTCATGAGCAGTCTCCTGATATTGCCAGGGGAGTCAGGAAAACAGGAGCTAAGAAGCAGGGAGCCGGAGACCAGGGGATGATGACGGGATATGCCTGTCAAGAGACTCCGGAGTTGATGCCTTTGCCCATAATGCTGGCTCATAAGCTTTCCAGAAGATTGGCTGAAGTCAGGAAAAAAGGAATTTTACGATATTTAAGACCGGACGGAAAAAGCCAAGCCACTGTTGAATATTCAAACGGCAAGCCAGTAAGATTAAACAGCGTTGTCATTGCCGCTCAGCATGACCCTGACGTTTCTTCCGGAAGACTCAGGCAAGACATCATTAATAAGGTGATTAAGCCCGTCTGCGGGAGATACGTTGATAAAAAAACGAAATTCTACATCAACCATACGGGCAGATTCGTTGTGGGAGGGCCGGTGGCTGACGTAGGAATGACCGGCAGAAAGATTATTGTTGATAGTTATGGCGGGGTGGTCGCTTCAGGAGGCGGGGCCATGTCCGGCAAGGATCCTACGAAAGTGGACAGATCAGGAGCTTATTTGACCCGCTATTTGGCAAAGAATATCGTGGCCGCGGGATTGGCCGATAAATGCGAAATTCAGATAGCTTATGTTATCGGCGGCACCAAACCTCTTTCTCTTAACGTCAATACTTTCGGTACGAGCAAGATGAGCGAGGAAAAGATAGTCAAAATCATTCCCAAGGTTTTTGATTTATCTCCGGGAGGAATAATTAAGAACTTGGATCTTTTGAGACCCATCTTTCAAAAGACTTCATGTTATGGCCATTTTGGGAGAAATGACCCGGACTTTACCTGGGAAAGGACTGACAAAGTAAAAGAAATTCTAAAATATGTCAATTAACTTTTTAAAATATTCTAAAATTTATTTTATTTTTTCCGGAATTCTGATTTTGGCAAGCATAGTTTCTTTATTCGTTTTTGGCTTGAAACCAGGCATTGATTTTACCGGTGGTAGCATTCTGGAAGTGGAGTACAAAGGGGAGCGGCCTTCAAACGAGATGATTAGAGACTCGTTGGCTGGTTTGAATCTGGGAGAGTTTTCTGTGCAGCCGACCGATGAAAAGGGATTGATTTTAAGAATGAAAGAGATTCAGGAAGAAACCCACCAGGAAATTATTGAAAAATTAAGAGAGGGGAATAATGATGGGATTGAAGAGCTTCGCTTTGAATCAATCGGCCCGGTTATTGGCAAAGAGTTGAGAGAGAAGACGGGAATGGTTATTGTTCTGTCTTTATTGGGGATTTCATTTTATATTGCCATTGCTTTTAGGAAATTGAGTTTTCCGGCAAAGTCCTGGCAGTACGGGATATCTTCTTTAATTGTCCTGTTTCATGACGCCTTGATCCCCATCGGGATTTTCTCGGTTCTGGGCAAAATTTATGAGATCCAAATTACCATACCCGTTATTGTTGCCCTTCTGACGGTTTTGGGGTATTCAATTAACAATGCGGTGGTGGTTTTTGACAGGATTAGAGAAAATTCATTAAAAAGGGTGGGGAGCAGTTACGAGAATACCGTTAACATTTCTCTAAACCAGACCCTAACCCGTTCCCTTAATACATCTTTAACCACTCTTTTTGTCTTGGTAGCCATTTTTTTCTTTGGCGGAGAGACGTTAAAATATTTCTCCTTAATGCTTATTCTAGGAATTATTGCCGGCACCTACTCTTCCTTTTTCTTGGCCAGCCCCATCTTGGTGGCCTGGTTGAAATGGAAAAAGAAGATTTAAAGGGCGAAGAGATAAATCTTTTCTTCACCTGCGCTTCCACATATATAATGAATTATGAATAGAAGCTTGGTACTTGACGAATTCATTATTAAATGTTAAAAAAAAATAATGTCAAAGATTGATTACGCACAAATTTGTTCAAAGATTTTAGAGGTTTTACCCCCGCGGCAAAAAGAAGTGATTTTGCGGCGTTTCGGTTTGGGAATTGGAACCGGCAAAAACCAAGGAGAAACTTTAGAATCAATCGGGAAAGATATTGGAGTTACCAGAGAAAGAGTCCGTCAGATTGAGAGAGACGGTTTTTCGAGCTTAAAACCGGAGCTCAAAAAGTGTCAGGAAGCTTTTAGATATTTTAAAGACTCTCTTAAAAAAACGGGAAACTTGGAAAAAGAAGAGGCGCTTTTGCTGGAATTGGGCGGAGAAAAATTTCAAAACCAAGTTTATTTTTTATTGACGCTGGGGCAGGATTTTGAAAGAGTTGGCGAGACAAATGACTTTTATTCCCTATGGACGATTGATAAAGCGTCTTGGGTTTCTGCTCAAAAAACCATTGATTCTATTTACGAAAAACTTAAGAAAATCAACAGGCCTTTAGAGCTAAAAGAACTGAACAAGTTAAGCTCTCTAACCCCGGCGGTTTTGATTTCTTACCTGGGGGTTTCCAAAAAGATTCAGAAAAATGCAAAAGGCCTTTTCGGGTTAAAGGATTGGCCGGAAATTAACCCCAGAAAAATTAAAGATAAGGCCTTTTTGGTCTTAAAAGAGTCTCAAAAACCACTCCATTTTACTCAAGTTGCTGGCTTGATTAATTCAGCTTTACCCCAGACCGTTCATAACGAATTAATCAAAGACCAGAGATTCGTTCTGGTCGGAAGGGGCATTTACGCTTTGAAAGAATGGGGGTACGAGGAAGGCATGGTAAAAGACGTGATCTCAAGCATTTTAAAGACGGCTGGCCGGCCCCTCGGGAAAGAAGAAGTTTTAGAGAAAACCTTGAAACAAAGATTGGTTAAAGAGAACACCGTTTTTCTAAATTTAAGCAATAAAAAATACTTTTTGAGAAATTCCGAGGGCCGCTATACGATCAAAGAAGCTTAGTCGAAGAATATTCATTCTTCTTCACTTTCGCTTTTATTACATAAAAGCTCAGTAAATAAAATGCCTATTGAAGCGTCGTCTATTCATCCCTTTTTAGCTATTCTGTGGCAGATATTTAAAAGCTGGTGGTGGCTTCCTTTGCCTTTTTTGCTTTGGAGCCCGGTAAAATCCCTTTATCTTTACTACATAAAAGAGAGATGGGACAAAACGATAAAGAGAATCGTGCTGGAAATAAAAATACCAAAAGAGACGTTAAAGCCAATTAAGGCCATGGACCAGGTTTTCGCCGGTTTCCATGCCATACACGATATAACGACCTGGAGGGAAAAATGGGTTGAAGGAGTGTTTCAGCTTAATTTGTCTTTTGAGATTGTCAGCATTGACGGAAAGGTCCATTTTTATATCAGGACGCCGGAAATGTTCCGGAAGTTAATTGAATCAAACATTTACTCTCAGTATCCCGAAGCAGAGATATCGGTTGTTGACGATTACGTCAAATATGTCCCTCAGAATATCCCTACTAAGGATTGGGACCTTTGGGGGGTAGATTTCATCAACCCTAAAGACGAGATTTATCCGATTAAAACTTATAAACAATTTGAAACAGAAGCTGAGAAAGAAGAAGAAAAAAGAGTTGATCCTTTGTCCGACTTTTTGGAGGGGCTAAGCACCTTGAAGCCGGGAGAACAATTTTGGCTTCAGATTATTGCCAAACCAGTTTTGGGCAAAGACAAACCTTGGCAAGAAAAAGGAAAGGAAGTGGTTGATAGGTTGGCCAGAAGGCCGGAGAAAAAAGAGTTAAAGCCGATACTCCAAGAGGCGGCCGAGATTTTAATCAGTGGCCCGACTGAAAAAAAAGAAGAGATAAGAGAAATTATTCCTCCGGAAATGAAGCTTACCCCGGGAGAAAGAGAAGTTGTGTCTGCTATTGAAGCGAAATTATCGAAATTCGGCTATGACTGCAATATCAGATTCATTTATTTGGGGAAAAGAGATGTTTTTTTCAAGCCAACCACTAAAATCGGCTTCAGTCTTTTCAAGGAACTTTCTACGGAGAACCTGGGAGGGGTAAAGCCCTGGTCCAAAACCATGACCAAAGTAAAGTCAGTTCCTTTCTGGCTTTGGGATAAAAGAAGAGTTTATTTGAGAAAGAGAAGAATACTCAGGTATTATATTAAAAGGTGGATTCCTTTATTCCCGCGATCGGGTGCAACTTACATTTTGAACACCGAAGAATTGGCCACCTTGTATCATTTCCCGGGAAAAGCTGCGGCTCCCGCCATGGGAGTCTCTAGGATTGAGACAAAAAGAAAAGGGATGCCGCCGGGTTTGCCCGTCGAGTGAAGCAAAGAGGACTTTAGCCTCTTTTTTACCTTCACGCCCTGCGGGCGTTTGGTGAATAATTTTAATCAACCATGGATAAAAACTCGATCAATAACGAAATTAATTTTTTTGGGTTAACTACCTTTAGAAACCAAAGGAAGAAATTTGGCATTAAAATCGATGACAGGCGCCGGCATATGTACGTTATCGGCAAAACCGGCATGGGCAAAACCGTGATGCTAAAGAATATGATAATCCAGGATATCCAGCAGGGAAGAGGGGTCGGTTTTGTTGATCCTCATGGCGAGGCAGCAGAGGAATTATTGGATCACATTCCTTCGAACAGAATTAACGACGTCATTTATTTTAATCCGGCCGATCTGGATTTTCCCATTGCTTTTAATATCATGGAAAAGGTTGACTTGGAGCATCGGCATTTGGTAGCTTCTGGCTTAATGGGAGTTTTTAAGAAAATCTGGCCCGATGTCTGGTCGGCCCGTATGGAATACATATTGAATAATTCAATTTTGGCTCTTTTGGAATACCCCGGCTCCACACTGTTGGGAGTAAACAGAATGTTGTCCGACCACGAATACCGGAAAAAAATAGTGGACAAGGTGACCGACCCCGTCGTTAAATCTTTCTGGACCAACGAGTTTGCCAGGTACACCCAGCGATTGGAAGTGGAAGCCACGGCCGCCATTCAGAATAAGGTAGGACAGTTCATTTCCAATCCCTTGGTTAGAAACATTATTGGTCAGGTAAAGTCCAACATTGACATGAGAAAGATTATGGATGAAAAGAAAATTTTGATAATGAACATTTCCAAAGGAAGGGTGGGTGAGGATAATTCCCGTTTGCTGGGAGCTTTGTTAATCACCAAGCTTCAGCTGGCGGCCATGTCCCGGGTTGATATTCCGGAAGAAAAAAGAGAGGATTTCTTCCTTTACGTTGACGAATTTCAAAATTTTGCCACCGAGTCCTTTGCCAATATTTTGTCTGAGGCGAGAAAATACAGATTGTCTTTGGTTTTGAGCCATCAGTATATAACTCAAATGGAAGAAGAGGTAAGGGATGCCGTTTTTGGAAACGTAGGGACAATCATGGTCTTCAGGGTGGGAGCTGAGGACGCTGAATATCTGGAAAAAGAATTCGCCCCCGAGTTCGTAGCCGAGGATTTGGTCAATCTGTCAAAGTATAATATCGATTTAAAACTTATGATTGACGGCGTTGCCGGGTCCGCTTTTTCAGCCGAAACTTTGCCGCCGCTTTTAAAGATGGAAGAATCGAATCGGGAAAAGATAATCGGAGCCTCTAGGGAAAGATACAGTACCCCGAGAAAAATCGTTGAAGAAAAAATCAGCAAATGGATGGGAACCCCAAAACTACAGGAATCATCAGCAGTAGAACCCCAGCAGGTTTTGTACGATGCCAAGTGCGCCTTATGCGGCAAATGGACGAAGGTAATTTTTCCCCCGGATGCTTCCAGGCCGGTTTATTGCAAGGCTTGTTTGAAGAAAGTCAAAGAGGGTAGGTCCTCTTCTTCACCTTCACCTTCGCCTCGCGAAAACTCGGTGGTGAGAAGTGAAAGGGAAAATTCTTCAGAAAAAAAAGATGAATCTTCCGCTATCTCTCTTGAGGAGGCCATTGAAAAAGAACCAGTTTCTTTTTCCGGCGGAAAAGTGATCGAAAAGACGAAAGAGGAAAAAGAAAGAAAGAGGAAAGAAGTCAACTTGGAAGAGCTGAAAAAAACCTTGGAGGAATCTCTAAAAGAAATGAAACCGGAAGAGAAAAAAGATGAAGGGTTTAAGAGCGTTTGATTTTAAAAATAAAAGAGCGCTGGTCCGGTGCGATTTTAACGTTCCCCTTGATAATGAGGGGAATATGGTGGAGAGGACTTCGTCCTCTTCTTTATCTTCGTTTCCTTCGGAACCGAAGATTTTAGATGATTTCAGGATCAAAAAAACCATTCCCACTATTGAATACCTGATAAAGGAAAAAGCCAGAGTTATTTTGATGAGCCATTTGGGAAGTCCGGAGGGCAGAGTGGTTGAGGGGTTGAGATTGACTCCGGTTCAAGACAGATTGATGGAATATCTGAATCTGTCGGTGGCTATGGCTCCCGACTGCGTAGGTCCTGAGATTGAAAAATGGACTCGCGAGATGCAGCCCGGGGAAGTTTTGCTCCTGGAAAATCTAAGGTTTTATAAGGAAGAAGAAAAAGGAGATAAAGCTTTTGCCGGAGAATTAGCCAGATTGGGGGATGTTTATATCAATGATGCTTTTGGCGCGTCTCACAGATCTCATGCTTCAATCGTAGGAGTTCCCGAATTTTTGCCCTCTGCAGCCGGGTTTCTTTTGGAAAAAGAGATTGCAGCTCTATCCAAGACAATGGAGAATCCGGAACGGCCGCTGGTCGCCGTTATCGGCGGAGCAAAGATTGAAAGTAAGATTTCGGTGATAAAAACATTCTTGGAAAAAGCGGACCATCTCCTGTTGGGAGGCAAGATCGCCAATAGCGTTCTCGGGGTAAAAGGCATCTGGATGGACGGAAAAGGGCTTTCAAAGGAAACAATTCAAGTGATCAAAGAGGTGTCTCTCACTTCAACCAAGCTTCATTTACCCATAGATGCTTTGGTTTCTCCTGATTCTTCAGGCCAGGCTTACGTCAGACAGTCTGCCTTGGCAGAAATTAAGAAAAACGAACTTTTGCTGGATATAGGTCCGGAAACAATAGATATCTTTTCAAGAATAATCAAAGAGGCCAAAACTATTGTCTGGGCGGGGCCTCTCGGCTTTTTTCAAAATCATTTGTTTGAAAAGGGGACGAAAGAAATTGCTAAAATCATAGCAAATAACCAAAGAGCCTTTAAGATTGCTGGCGGAGGGGAAACGGTCGAATTTATTAATAAAATCGGCTTGGCGGGAAGCTTTGACCATATTTCTACTGGCGGAGGGGCAATGCTGGAGTTCTTGTCGGGCGAAAAACTGCCAGGAATTGTTGCTCTTGAAAAAAGTAAAAAACATTAAACAATGGCTGAAATCAAAAATCTTAAAAAAGCGGCAGAAAGGATTAAAGAAGCGATAAAAGACAAAGAAAAGATCATTCTTTACGGAGACGCGGATTTGGACGGTGCAACTTCGGTAATTATTTTGCAGGATTCCATTAAGAGCTTGGGAGGCGAAATCTCGGCCGTTTATTTTCCCGACAGGGAAAAGGAAGGTTACGGGATCACGGAGAATGGTTTGAACACGTTGAAGAAAGAAGCGCCTGCCTTGCTCATTGTTCTGGATTGCGGAATAGGAAATTTTAAAGAAGTAAAACTGGCCCGAAAATTGGGTTTTGAGGTGATGATAATTGATCATCATGAAATTCTGGATAAATTACCCGAGGCCCAAATCATAGTTGATCCGAAGCAAAAAGGCGACGAATACCCTTTCAAGGGTTTCTCGGCTGCCGGCGTGGTTTTCAAATTAGCGGAAGTTCTTCTTGGTGACAAATTGACCGAAAGTCTAAGAAAAAATTTTCTGGAGCTGACAGCCATTTCCACCATCGCCGATATGATGCCGCAAAAATCGGAAAATAAAATTTTTGTAGAAGAAGGACTTTCTTTTTTGGAAAATTCCTGGCGTCCGGGTGTTAAGGCTTTTCTGGAAACGGAGTCATTTAAAAAGTATTCCAACATTAATCAAAAAGTTTCCCAGATCATTTCAATTTTGAACATCAGAGACGTTAAAAACAGCTTGCCTGCCAGTTTCAGGTTGTTGGTTTGTCCTTCTCTGGAAGAAGCAAAAGGAATTATTGAAGAGTTGCTGAAAAAAGCGGAGAGGAGAAGCGAAAGGATTGAAGAGATTAGGTATAAGGTTGAGGAAAAATTGCAGAGGAGAAGCGAACCGATAATTTTTGAAGGTGGTGCCGATTTTGATTTACAGCTGATTAGTTCCGTTGCTTCCGCAATGTGCCAGAAATACTTAAAACCCGCTTTTTTATATAAAAAAATGGAGAAAGAAAGCCACGGCACGGTCAGAACGCCAAAACAAATAAACGGCGTTTCTTTAATGAAGAAATGCTCAAAATATTTGTTGACTTACGGCGGGCATCCCCAGGCCGCAGGATTCAGGCTTAAGAACGTAAATTTAGAAAAGTTTAAAGAGTGTTTAATAAAAAATTGGAAAAGTCGATGAAAAAGATTATTGTCTACACAGACGGCGGTTCTCAAGGTAATCCGGGGCCCTCGGCCATAGGAGTCGTTTTTTGCAACGAGAAGGGGCAGTGTTTTAAGAAATATTCGGAGTATCTGGGAGAGAATTTGACGAATAACGAAGCTGAATATCAGGCCTTAATTTTTGCCTTGCGGAAATTTAAAGCACTTTTTGGGAAAGAATTGGCAAAGAATGCCGATCTTGAAATCAAATCTGATTCAGAATTGTTAATTAGACAGCTAAAAGGGGATTATAAAATTTTAGAACCGAAAATCCAATCCCTTTTTCTTGCAGCTTGGAATCTGAAGATTGATTTTAAAAAAATTAAATTTACCCTCATTCCCAGAGAAAAAAACAAAGAAGCTGACAGCTTGGTCAGGGAGGCCTTGGAAAACAAAGATAAAAACCAAAGATTACTCTAAATAAAAACAAAAAACCCTAATATTTTTAGGATTTTTTGTGTCCCAGCAAGCCCGTAAGCCGAATTCTGTTTTAAGCAATCATCTGTCTAGTCCCGCAATTACTTACGGGATCAGGCGAGTTACTTTTAACCCTATGAGATAGTGAAATATCTCGCCGGGCTTTACTCTTGCACCCGATAAGGATTTAGCCGTTTCATCGTAGCTTTTGGCGGACTGCCTTATGGCTGCGTTCACCCTCTACGGAGGGTGCCTTCGCGCTTTCGCGTTCAGGCGTTTCTGTTCGCACCTCTATCCTCACGGACGGCGGGCGTTACCCGCTATCTTTTTATCCCGCCTTAATGGCGGGAGAGTGTTCGGACTTTCCTCACACGCCTTTTTAGGGGCGAGTGCGATTGCTCAGCTTGCTAGGACGCTTTAATTATAATAAAATAAGAAGATTTGTCAAGCACCAATCCTATTTCTTTGACCACTCAAGCCATAGCGAAGGGTAGAGAAGAGGATTTATCCTCTTTGATTGGCCCTTAAAAATAAGGTAAAATAATCAAAGAGATAAATCTCTTCTCCGCCCCTTCATTAACATTCGGGTAATCAATGATGCTATCCAGGCTTTTTAATTCTCAAACCAAAACCGTTACTTTCGCCGCAACTTTATTGGCAGCATCGGCTTTAATCAGCCGATTTTTAGGTTTGATAAGAGACCGCTTGCTGGCCGGAAGATTCGGGGCGGGGGAGGAGCTGGACATTTATTTTGCCGCTTTCAGAATACCCGATTTCGTCTACGGAATTTTAATCATGGGTGGGGTGGCTGCGGTTTTTCTGCCGGTGTTTTCCGAATATTTCAAGGAGAAAGAAGAAGACGCTTGGAAATTTACCAATAACCTTCTAAATTGTTTTTTAATTCTGCTTATTTTAATTTGCGGGATATTGGCCCTTTTTACCCCTTTTCTCGTCAATCTGATTTCTCCGGGGTTTTCTCCGGAGAATAAAGAATTGACCATTGCCTTGACGAGGATAATGTTTATTTCTCCGATATTCTTCGGGTTGTCCAGCGTCTTTTCGGGAGTACTGCATTATTTTAACCGGTTCTTCGCTTATTCTTTGGCGCCCGTAATTTACAATCTTGGAATAATCTTCGGCATTTTGTTTCTTGTTCCTGTTTTCGGTCTTTACGGCTTGGCTTACGGAGTAATTCTGGGAGCTTTCCTGCACTGGTTGCTTCAGTTGCCAGCGGCCAGGGCTGCCGGATACAAATATCTGCCCCTTTTAAATTTTAGAAACTTTGGATTAGCCAAGGTTTTCAAATTAATGGTTCCCAGGACCATTGGAGCCGCCGCCTATCACGTTAATTTGATCGTCATTACGGCCATAGCTTCCACATTGACGGCCGGGTCAATTGCTATTTTTAATTTTGCCAATAATCTTCAGTATTTCCCGATTGGCTTGATTGGCGTTTCTTTTTCCGTAGCCGCCTTTCCGGTTCTGGCCAGAACTTGGGCCTTCAGTCAAAAAGACGAGTTTCTTAAAACTTTTTCTTCAATCTTCCGCCAGATTCTTTTTCTGATAATTCCCATTTCTCTCTTGGTTTTCATCTTGAGAGCCCAGATTGTCAGGATTGTTTTGGGAACGGGCGAATTTGGTTGGCTGGAAACGAGATTAACCGCGGCCTCCCTGGGTATTTTTTGTTTGAGCATTTTTGCCGCTTCCTTCACTCCGTTTTTAGCTCGGGTTTTTTACTCTTTTCAGGACACAAAAACGCCTTTAATCATTAGCTTAATTTCAATGGTCCTTAATGTTTTGCTTTGTTTTTCGTTTGTTTTTCTCTTGGGATTCCCTAATTTTTTTCAGGAATTCATGATAAATACTTTAAAGCTTCAAGGGATTGAGAATATCGGCGTAATCGGACTGTCTTTGGCTTTGTCGGTATCTGCAGTATTCCAGTTTTTTCTGCTTTTACTTTTTCTCAAAAGAAAAATGGGAGGATTGGGTAACGGAGAGATTCTGCGGTCTTTCGGAAAGGTTATGATAGCCAGCGTTTTAATGGTAGTTTTTGTTTACCTTTCTCTTTTGTTTGCCGCCGAATTTTTAAATACCAAAACCTTTACGGGAATTTTGATTCAAACGATAATGGTTTCTTTTATAGGCTTGGCGGTCTACATTTCAACAACTATTTTATTGAAATCTCCGGAAATTAAAATTATTTGGTCTGCGATTGTCAAAAAGTAATTATGGAAAACATCCGCAATTTTTGCATCATTAGTCATATTGACGCTGGCAAGTCAACTTTGGCTGATAGGCTTTTGGAATTGACGGAAACCGTGCCGAAAGCCAAGATGCGGGAGCAGTTTTTGGACTCAATGGACTTGGAAAGAGGAAGGGGCATTACGATAAAAATGCATCCTGTTCGTATGGACTATGCTTTGGGGCCAGACACCTATATTCTAAATTTAATTGACACGCCCGGGCACGTTGATTTTAATTACGAGGTTTCAAGGAGCTTGGCGGCGGCCGAGGGAGCGATTTTGCTGGTTGACGCAACCAAAGGAATTCAAGCGCAGACGATACATAATTTAGATTTGGCAAAAAAACAGAACCTGGTCATTATCCCGGCAATTAACAAGATTGATTCGCCGCAAGCCAGAACCGAAGAAGCGAAAGAATCTTTGGCTCAGCTATTGAAAATTCCGAAAAGTGAGATTTTTTCCATTTCCGCCAAAGAAGGAACAAACGTTAAAGAGCTTTTGGAAGCCGTAATTAAAAAAACTCCCCCTCCCAAAGGAAATATTGAGAAACCCTTTCGGGCGTTGATTTTTGATTCAAAATACGATCCCTATAAAGGAATAGTGGCTTTCGTCAGGGTGGTTGACGGCAGAATAAAGACTGGTGAAAAGTTTTATCTGATTCAAAGCAAGGACGAAGGGGAGATTAAAGAGCTGGGTTATTTCAGGCCTGAATTCCAGACAAAAGGAGAATTAAAAAGCGGAGAGATAGGTTATCTGGCTACGGGGATCAAAGAACCGGGAAAAGTGAGGGTGGGGGACACCATCGCGAGAAATCCGGATGCTGAAGCGCTGCCCGGCTATAAGGTGCCCAAGCCCGTGGTTTTCGCTTCTGTTTATCCTGAAAATCCGGATGATTTCGAAAATTTAAAAGAAGCGCTCTCCAAGTTAAAACTCAATGATTCTTCTTTTACTTTTGAAGCAGAAACAAAAGAGGCTTTAGGCAGAGGTTTTCGCTGCGGATTTTTGGGTTCCCTGCACGCAGAAATAGTTTCGGAGCGGCTTAAAAATGAATTCGGTCTCGATTTGATTGTTTCCGCTCCTTCGGTGGTCTTTAAAATTATCAATCAAAACAAGAAAGAGATTTTCGTTTTCTCTCCTTCGGATTGGCCGAATCCGGCCGAGATCAAGGAGGTTGAAGAACCCTGGGCAGAATTGGAGATTATCGCGCCCCCGCAATATCTGGGTAGAATTCTGGAAATTTTAAATAATTTGAGAGCTAAACTTCTTGAGACGAAATATTTTGGTTTGGAGAAAATCTTCCTGATTTACGAGGTTCCCTTTAAGGAAATTATTTCCGGTTTCTACGACAACCTCAAAGGAATAAGTCAGGGTTTTGCTTCAATGAATTACGAGATTGTAGAATACAGAAAAGGGGATTTGGTGAAATTGGAAATTTTAATTGCCGGGAAGAAAGAAGAGGCGTTCTCTAAAATTGTTTGCAAAGAAGCAGTTTTAAAAGAGGGGAAAAAAATAACGGAAAAGCTGAAAGAAATTTTGCCTCCTCAGCTTTTTTCCGTTCCCATCCAGGCTGTTGTTTCCGGTAAGATTGTAGCCAGAGAGACAATTTCCGCCAAAAGAAGAGACGTAATAGCTCCTTTGTACGGCGGAGATTATAGCAGAAAAAGAAAGCTATTAGAGAAACAGAAAAAAGGAAAACAGGAATTAAAAGAAAAGGGAAGGATTAGGATCCCTTCCAAAGTGTTTTTAGAAATATTCAAGGGCTGAGTCCCGCAAATAGCGGGACGAAAGTGAAGAAGAGATTTATCTCTTCGCCATCGGTTAGTTTTATGCTATAATAACGGAGCTATTGTAAAGACAAGCATACTTAAAACCACTAAAAGTGCCAAGATAATCCAGGTTGTCTTAAAAATTGTCCCAGGTTTTAATTTCATACCGAGATTCCATTCATAATATATTATTTTTATATATGTGGAAGCGAAGGTGAAGAAGAGAACGAAGTTCTCTTCGCCTATCCCCATGATATCAAAAAACAGAAAAACAAAAAAGGACGGCACTTATCAGAACATTGTTTTTTCGGTATCAATTGGGATTTTTCTTCTTGCGATCGTCGGCTTTTTGGTCGTTTCTAACTTAAAAATAAACCAAAAAAGGGCGGAATTAACGGAAAAGATCGAAGAGTTAGAAAGAGACATCCGGCTTTTTTCGGAGAGAAACGAACAATTGAAGGCAGGAATCGTCCGAACGGAGAGCGATGATTACTGGGAAGCCAAGCTTTATGAACAAGGATACAGGAAACCGGGAGAAGAAACGGTAGTAATTATTCCTCCGGCAGGAGAAGAAGAGACAAAAACAACAAAAGAAAAAAGTTTTGAGGAGAATTTATCGCAGATTTGGGAGAATTTGCTGCAGAAGATCGGCTTTTAGGTAGGCGATGAGACGAATACTCTGAGATGGATGCTCAATGAAACTAAAGTTTCATTTCGAGCTTCGCCTCCGCATATATTCATTAATAATCTCAGGAATGGAGGCTTACCGGGCGATGAAAACCTTGTTTTCATCTTCACGTTTCGCTTCGCTTGGTAGACGATGAAGCTAAAGCTTCATCTTAACATTTCGCTGGCGCTCATGTGCGGGATTAGTATAGTGGTAGTACGCAACCTTCCCAAGGTTGATGTGCCGGTTCGATTCCGGTATCCCGCTGGATTTCGTGCCGATGTAGCTCAGTGGTAGAGCAACAGTTTCGTAAACTGTGGGTCGTGGGTTCGAGTCCCTCCATCGGCTCCCGAATGTCAATGAGGGGGAAGATGAGATTTATCTCATCGCCCCTTTATTTTTGATGGGAAAATGGTAGAATATTAAAAAGAGGCGAAGAGAACGAAGTCCTCTTCTTAACCTTCGTCCCGTAAACGGGACTCGGTATATGGCGACAGTTACTGAGAAAATTGAAGAATTGCAAAAAAGACTCCT
>Ga0265594_1002255_pt1 | contig 14021 bp, 17 predicted proteins | sample saktaG_11_FD_190147 | JGI IMG/M metagenome (GOLD analysis project Ga0265594, IMG submission 190147) | Saline water microbial communities from Sakinaw Lake, British Columbia, Canada - sak_2011_5_24_80m | ecosystem: Environmental > Aquatic > Non-marine Saline and Alkaline > Saline ... | reverse complement strand
CAAAGTTACCAGTGTATGGGACAAGGAGAAGGGAAGGGCGAAGAAGATTACCGAGAAGTTTCTGGGAACAATTACTCACGATGGATTGGTGGAACCCCGGCATGAACGAGTGCGAGCAAGCCTGAACAATATCGCGGTTAAGGAGTTTGGAGCAACGAATTATCTTTTAGAATCGAACGATGACATAAAAGAGAGATTAAAGGAGATATACCCCACTACATGGAAAGAGCTCTTCATATTTGCCGCTTTTAGACTGCTCTACACGACACCGCTCAAAAGCCTGCAGGCTTATTATGCAAGCTCTTTTATTTCTGAAACACTACCTGGCGCGCATCTTTCTCCAAAAGTTATTGGAAACTTGCTGGGAGATATTGGAAGGGATAGAGAACGAACAAAAGCCTTTCTCAGACAGTTCGTTTCAGGGAACGAATTTCTCGTGATTGACTTGACACATGTATTTTCACTCTCTGAGAATATAATCTCTTCTGTGCCTGGATACAACAGCGAGAGGGATTTTCTACCCCAGATTCGCCTGATTTTTCTCTTCTCACTCGATCACCACCTGCCCGCCTATTTCCGCATGGTGGCAGGTTCGATTCGCGACGTATCCTCACTGGCACTGACCATAAAAGAGGCAGAAGTGCAGCACGCGGCTCTGATAGGCGATAAAGGGTTTTATTCCGAAGATAACGTCCTTGCTCTTGAAAAAGAGGGCCTGCACTACATTCTACCCCTCAAAAGAAACAGTTCTCTGATCGATTATAGCAAAATAAAAACAGGAGATAGAAGGGCATTCGATGGATACTTTCTGTTTGAAAAGAGAGCAATATGGTATTACAGCTATAGACTATGTGAAGGAGATTTAACGGGAAGGCAGATCACCGTATTTATGGATGAGCGTTTGAAAGTGGAGGAGGAGAAGGATTACCTATCAAGAACAGATAAGGAGAATACCACAGTGCTGGAAACTTTCTTTACAGTCCAGCATCGTATGGGTACGATAAGCGTTATTACTGATCTTAATGAAAGCGGCGAGAGGATTTATAACCTGCTGAAAAGCAGAGCGAAGATAGAAACCATGTTTGATACCTTCAAGAACGTTCTTCATGCGGATAGAGCATATATGAGAGACGATTATCCGCTGGAAGGCTGGATGTTTATAAATTTCGTTGCCCTGGTTTTTTATTATCGCCTGTATAGACTCCTTGCAGATAATGCACTCTTGAAGAAATACACCCCTGGAGATGTTCTTCTTCATCTATCACGGGTGTACCGGCTTAAAATACAGGATCGTTGGTTTATCGGGGAGATACCAAAACAGACCAGGGATATACTGGAGAAGTTGTGCGTACCTATTACGTAAAACGGGAGGAGTTAAGGATTAACTAGAGAGGAGCAGCGGATTGTCCGCTCGGTCGGCCCGCGGAAATATCATGTCGTCCTGGATCTGCGGATAACGCGGGAACGCGGATCCTAAACCTACGGCCGGGCACATGAAGGCAACAGAGCGGAAAGTATTTGTAATTGCGGTTCTTTCAACACTTGGTGTGGTTGAGCTGGATGCAGCGAGGTGAGCTGATACTTTCGGGCATTGTGGTACGCGGCTATGATTTTGATGCGGTAGAGGGCTCCATCGTGGTTGAGCATGGCGTTATCAAGGAGCTCAGCGAGGAGAAATTAGAATCGGAACTCGAAGGCATTATCGTTCCTGCGTTCGTCAACGCGCACACGCACATCGGTGATGCAGTAGCGAAGGAACCGCCGGCTCTGCCGCTGGCGCAGCTCGTGGGCCCCGGGGGGTTCAAACACCGGATACTGGCGGAGACGCTTTACACTGAGCTGGTTACCGCGATGCGTGAGACCATTGCGGATATGTTCGCAACGGGCACGCAGCTGTTCGCGGACTTTCGCGAGGGCGGCATTCGTGGCGCGAATGCGCTCCAAGCGGCGTTAAAGCTCGACGAAGGGGGTGTAAAACTGAGTGCTAAGATATTGGGCAGACCTGCCGATGGTGTGAGCATGGATGAGCTTGACGCGCTTTTCGCGCTGGTTGATGGTATTGGGATCTCGAGTGTTGCAGACTATGTTCTGGAAGATGTGCGGACGTTAGCTGCGGAAGCGAAGGGTCGGGGTAAGTTGCTCGCGCTGCACGCGGGTGAACGGACCGCTGAGGATATTGAAGATGCACTCGAGCTCGAGCCGGATTTTATCGTGCATTTAACGAAGGCCTCGCCGCAGGATTTCAAGAGGATGCGGGAGATGGGTATAGCTGCTGTGGTTTGCGTTCGGGCTAACCTGGTCAATGGATTAGACCTGCCGCCGGTGAAGCAGATGCTGGAAGCGGGATTAACCGTTGCTCTCGGCACGGATAACGTCATGCTCAATGCGCCCGATATGCTGACGGAGATGGAGTTCATCGCGAAGCTCTTTCGACTCGACGACCGGGATGTGTTGAAGATGTGCACGCTCAACGCTGCTCAGGTGTTACATAAAGCTGAAACGGTAGGCTTACTGGAAGAAGGCAAGACGGCGAATCTCGTAGTGATCAGTACCGAAACGGCGAATATGCGGCATGTACGGGATCCGGTGAAAGGAGTCGTGCGGCGGGCGACGCGGAACGATATCCGGGCGGTGGTGCACGAAGGGGAAATAAATCTATTATAACTTCAGACGGTCAATTTTGGAGATTAAATAATTAATTAATTAGATAGATGAACTCAGAGCTCATCGCGGAATTCCTTCGCAGGACGAACGTCTTCGCCGTCGTCGGCGTCTCCCGCAATCCGGAGAAGTATGGCCATAAAGTCTACAAGGACCTTAAGGAGGCTGGCCATACCGTTTATCCCGTGAATCCGTATCTTGATGAGCTATTGGGCGATCGGTGCTATCCTTCATTGAGCGACCTACCCTGTAAGCCCGATGTTGTTGATACCGTTGTTCCGCCAGAACTAACGGAGAAGATCGTGCGAGAATGCGAGGCACTGGGGATCGATAAGGTGTGGATGCAGCCGGGCTCGGAATCCGAGCAGGCAATCGCGTTCTGCAAACGGAACGGTATCAAAGTCGTACATGGCGTTTGCGTGATGGTGAAGCGGCGAACAATCCGCTAGCGTCAGCAGCAAGCGCGGATTATGAACCGCTGTTTCAGCCGTTCCGTCTCACCAGTCGCCTCGCCATTGCCAGCTCCTCCTTTGTGTTCACATTGAAGGCAAGCAGCGGCTCGTCGAAGATGTACGGTACTGACTCATGCGAGCTCGTTACCACGTTGAGACCGCAGGGCACGAGCTGCACGCCCTCGTGGGTGAACGTATGGCTGGGGGTTACGCCTTCGGGTAACAAGACCACCGGAATGGCACCGGTGATACTGATCTGATGCACGGCGTACGCGTCGATGAGCGCGTTAATATGCGCGGGTTGCACAAACGGGAGATCGCAGGTGACCGAGATAAATTCGGGATAGCTGCGGAGTAGGAACCATAAATCTTCAATATAACCCTCACCTGGCGTCTCGATTGTTGTATAACCCTTTTTCGTACAGTAATGCGTGGTTTTTGGCGTATTTCTGGTAACGGCCACGCAGAATTCGTCCACCCTCGATCTCTGCACACTGTCCACAACGACATCAATGAGCTTACGCTCATTTCCGCTGCTACTACCGATGGTAATGAGCGCTTTTTCTCGCGCCTCGGCGCGTAATCTACTGCCTTGGCCTCCCGCAAGGATGATCGCGAGCATGTTTCGTTTCTATTTTCACGCGGTAAGTAAGAAAGAGGAGCGTTTCTGATTAGAAATTTATGTGTGTGGCGTGCTAGTAACAAATGAGGCACGTAACATGGGAATCCAGACGTCTGCGGAGATCACACGAGTATTGAAAGAGCGGTGGGACAGGAGCAAGCAGAGAGCTGAGTGGCGCGTGCTCAGCGGCCGTAATCCAGAGGGGCGACATGATATGTTCATCTCCAGCTCGGATCGCATCTGGCAGCTCAAATTCGAGCAGACCGACAGCAGCGAGGCAATCGGGTTTGGCCTGGATGTGGGCAAGCTCGATGAGGAGCTCAAAGCGCTCATGGGCCAGGGCTCACCCGTGCCTTTCGGATTGATCGCGCCGCAGAAAGCGGATCTGGCCATTATTATGGCTGGTGTGCAGCAGTATTCCTCGGAGACGACGCACAAAGTCTGCAAAGAGTACATCTCGGGCGAGCAGGCGCGGCTGGATGAAAAACTGGATTACGAGCTCGAGCGACTGCAAGCCGAACCAGGCTTCAGGCGGCGGTACCGTGAGCAAAAAGAGCGGGAGCGCATCCCGTACGTGTAATGGTACTCCATCTGGATAAGAAAGGGATTCGTGTACTGGGTATTGCCGAGAGCTTCCGGCGTGATTATGAGCAGTCGGTGCTCGCCGGCATCGTGATGCGATCCGATCTGGTCATTGACGGCATGGGCTTCACGCGCATCACCGTCGGGGGCATGGACGCGACCGAAGGGGTATTGCGCCTCGTTGCTTCGCTCCAGCGGGACGACATCAATGCGCTCATGCTCAACGGCTGCGTTATCAGCTGGTTCAATATCATCGATATAACGAACGTGTACGAGCAGCTGTACATCCCGCTCATCTGCGTGACCTATGAGGATTCGGAGGGTTTGGAAGCGCACATCGCCAGGCACTTTGACGCCGCGGATCGGGACGTACGACTCGCAGCCTATCAGCGGCTGGGCGCTCGAATCCCCGTGACTATACACGATGAATACGAGGATCTGATACGGTTCCTGGGTCTGGAGAAGGCCGAGGCCGTGAAACTCCTCAAACGATTCACCACCCACGGCAGGATACCCGAGCCCCTGCGGGTTGCAAAGCTCGCCGCACGAGCGCTCCTTACCAGTACCAGTGATGAGAGAGACTTTCGTTTGCGGGAAGCGCTTTCGTTTAGTTAGCGGTGAGTGAGTGCGTGAGTGCGTGTGACGTGTTAGAGCAGCACATCAATGTCCAACTGCTCAGACAATTCCTTATATCTGTTCCGAATCGTCACTTCGGTCACGCCGGTGACGTCTGAGACCGCCTTTTGGGTGCGGTGCTCGCCGCCGAGTATCGCTGAGATGTAAATAGCAGCCGCGGCAATGCCGATGGGACCTCGTCCGTTGGTCAGCTCCTCCTCCGACGCGCGCTTGATGATCTCGATCGCTTTGGACCGGATATCGCCGCTCAAATCGAGCAAAGAGCAGAACCGAGGCACGAAATCGACCGGAGAAGCGGGCGAGACCTTCAGATCGAGCTCACGCAAGAGGAACCGGTAGGCCCGGCTAATCTCCTTCTGACCCACGCGTGAGATGTCCCTGACCTCCTCCAGCGTGCGCGGGACGCCGTACTGCCGGCAGGTGATATACAAGATCGCCGTCGCGATGCCCTCAATGCTCCGTCCGCGAATGAGCCGTTTCCGCATCGCCTTCCGATAGAGCATCGATGCCGCTTCCCTGATGTTCATCGGCAGTTTGAGCGCGCAGGCCATTCGATCGATCTCCGAGAGCGCGAAGATGAAGCTCCGCTCGGTCGTGTTCGCGATATGTGTGCGCTGCTGCCATTTCTTTAATTTGTACTGGCCCTGACCCGTCGGCGACCAGGTAACCAGCGTGCTCAACCCCTTATCGTGGATCCGATAAGTCATTGGCGCACCGACACGCGCTCGTTTTGAGATCTGCTCAAAATCAAAGGCACGCCACTCAGGCCCGAGATCAACGATATTCTCCGCGACTACGAGGCCGCACTGAGCACAGAAGAGCTCCGCCCTGCCATAGTCCCGTATAAGATTCTTAGAGCCGCATTCAGGACAAATCTTGACCGTTTCGTTATAACCATCTGTATCTTTTTCTTCTTTCCCCTCGTGATGCTTCCCCTCTTCCGTATCCGTCTTAGGGGTCACCATTTCATTCTTAAAAGCCGCTGTGAGTATATAAATCCCGAATTGTCCGCCACGATCTACGCACGTAGAGGGGCAGGTCGTCAAAATCATGCTCTTTTTGTAGCGTTTGCAGAAAGTGAATGGTTTTTGGATCGGACGGATAGCCACTCCCGATCGTGCGGCCGAGTTCCGCTTCGAGCGCGCGTATCGAGCGATCCCGATGCACCTTGGCAACAATCGATGCGGCACTGACGAGCGGATAACGCTCATCCGCCTTGTTCTCTGAGATGAGCGCGATCTCACCACCGCACACATTCCGGTAACACGCACCCAGATTCGCGGCGAACCGCTCGGGCTTCACATCCGCGGCATCCACGATCGCTCGATCCGATAGAAAATGCGTAAGCACGTCCGCAAACCGCTCGACCATGATCTCATTCATCGTCCGCTCTCTGCGCCGCTCGTCGATCTCACTCGCACGCATCTCCACCACAAACACCCTGGTCGCGGCCTCGATCTGTGCGGCAAGAGCTTCACGCCGGGCAGGACTTAACCGCTTCGAATCGCGCACGCCCAGCACTTCGAGCCCGTCAAAATTCTGGACGCCGGCGACGAACATAGAGCCAATAACCGGGCCTTTACCTGCCTCGTCGATCCCGATCTCACGTATCTTTCGATTCCGGGATTGCATTTTGATTCCGCTCGCGACCGTCACCCGACAAGGTCGTCATGGGCAGAAGAGGCAGCAACCGCGCCTTCGGCACACGCCACCACGATCTGCCGTACACCGCCCGTGACATCGCCGGCCGCATAAATGCCTGCTCTGCTCGTTCGCTGCCCCCGGTCGGTGCTGATGTAGCCAGTAGCATCGAGCGTTATATGCAGTTGCTGAGCCAGGGTGTTTGCTGGTTCCTCACCGATATAGATGAAAACCCCATCGATCGGGACTTCCTCTTCTTTATCGCGCGCCTTATCGTACCGAAGCACGCTGCGCACGACGTTCTCGCCGCGTATCTCCTTCACGACGGAATTCCAGTAGATGCGTATACCCGCCTTCTTCAGAGATGTTTGTAAGTACTGCTCAGCCCTGAGCTCCTCGCGCCGGTGGATTAAGGAGACTTCAGCGCCGATGTTCTGTAGATATAGCGCGCCTCTCGCCGCCGAGTCGCCGCCACCGACGACGATGACCGCTTTATTTTTGAAGAAGAACCCGTCACAGGTCGCGCAGTAGGAAACGCCGCGGCCGAGGAATTCCGCCTCGCCCTTCACACCCAGTTTTTGCTTCTTTGTGCCCGTTGCGAGAATGATCGCGCGCGTGCGATACGCGCCCTTTTCCGTAACGATGCGCATTGTTTCCGCGTGCTCAGCCGGCTCAATCGTTTCGACGCCTTCCAGCTCCTTGATCTCCGCGTAGTCTGCTGTCTGCGCTTTGATCTTCTCCACCAGCTCCATGCCCCCAATCCGCCTGAAACCAGGGTAATTATCGATCAGCGTGGCCTCGTTGGTTAACCCGCCACAGATACCCCTGTCAAGCACGAGCGTCTTCAGACCGCTCCGCGCACCGAATAGTCCTGCAGTCAAGCCTGCAGGACCCGCACCAACCACGATTAACTCGTAATATTCTTTACCGTTCGTCATGATCGCGGACCCCACCCCGCATCCATTCAGTGATACCAGATAGTATCTGATTCACCTTATCACTTAGTTTTATAAACGCGGGGTGCTGAATATTAATGTGGCTTTGCCGATACCGGGGGCCCGTGGTCTAGTTGGTTATGACGTCGCCTTGACAAGGCGGAGGTCATGCGTTCGAATCGCATCGGGCCCATTCACTACAGCGGATGAATCCTTTTAAAAGGGAAGTTTTATATGAGCGCGAGCACTGAAATTGTTGTGATATTAAATGGCTGTAGATGCGCCGAAGATATTTGGTAAGTTTGAGCTGCACGAGCCGCGGCAACTCCGTGAATGGGAGATCTACTTCAGGATCAAGGACCGCGAAGGCGTGAAGGCCTGGAAATCTCGATACACTTCCGTGCAGAATCTGCTCCGCCATCTCAGACGTTACATACAGGCAGAGCACGAGCACGAGAAGCGTTTATCTAAAGATCCTTTACCGGTTCTGCAGGCATACCGGGTACGATCCCGATCAGCTGGTGGCGCTTCCGCCGAAGCAGGTGAACGGAGCTGGGCGAGCAGGAATACAGTAAAGCGTACCTGAACAGCATAGCATCATCCGTCGGCTCCAGAGCTTCTTCAGGGCGAATGAATACGAAGGCCTGAAGGTGCAGCCGTATTTTTTGCCGGCACGCTACCGGAAGAAGATCGAGTACATCCCGACAAAAGACGAGGTTTTCCGCATGGTGGATGCTGCAGGGACAACGCGTAACAGAGCGTTGCTCCTGAGCCTCTGGAGCTCGGGCTTGCGCATCAGCACCCTGATCGCACTTAACTATGAGGACGTACGGGACGATTTGGGTAACGGTAAAGAGTGCATCAAGATTCCGGTATATCCAGAGATGAAAGGGCGTGTACCTGATGCCTGTAAAGGCTCGATAGCTTACTATGCCTTCATCTGTGCAGAGGCGACGCAGGGGCTGAAGGCATATCTCCAAGAGCGGAAAGAGCGCTTTGGCAACCTCAACCTAGAAGAGCCGCTGTTCTGCTCGGACTGGACGCTCTGGAAGACGGAAGAGCGCGTCCTGCGGAGACCCATGCCGCAGACGATTAACAAGATCATCAAGACCGCGGCCCGGCGGGCTGGGCTGGAGCAATGGGAACATATCTCTGCGCATTGCATGCGAAAAGCATTTGAATCCGTGCTCAGGGAGCCTACTGTGGATGGGGGACGGATGGATATGAGCACACAGCAGTTCTTATTCGGGCATATCCTTCCCGGCTCCCAGGACACCTACTACGATAAGGCGAAGATAGAGTACCACCGTGCCGAATACTCGAAATTGAACTTTGCGCGGAGCCCGATGGAGACGAAGCTGACCGATATTCTGCTGGCCTCAGTGAGGGCAGCCTCGGCGGGGATAAGTGAGGATCCGGAGCAGATCATTGAAGCGTATATCAAGGCCAAATACGGCGAGGGCCGTGGGGTACTGTGGCGATTGCTGCCACAGGAAGAACAGGTCACACTGATCAAAGAGGCGATGGAGTGGAAGCGCGGGCAGTTGCTGCCGGAGGTGAGGACCGCCGAGAAGGTGATTCCGATCGAGAAAGTAGAAGGCTATTTGAGCAGAGACTGGAGCTTTGTCGCAAAGCTCGATGATAGTCGTTGCGTCGTGAGAAGAAGGGCAACTCGATGAGTGCTTTATTCAGAGCCTTTGCCTACGATTTCCCCGCCGTGTTTAGCTGATCTTCTTGCGTACCGAGCAGGATGGCAGTCTGGGATATTAGAGCACCTAAGATCTGGTTGTAAAGATGGGCAGAACCGTCGCTTCTTACCGGACCGTGCTCGAAGCACTGATCAGCGACTGGCAATTTATTCATCCGGTTGCGCTAAGTGGCGAATCACGAGACGATAACTGATAAGCCAACCGTATCAACCCCAAGGCTTCCTAGGCACCCCAATAACCGAAAACTTTAAATATCTGCGTTCATTAGCCTATCACAGTGATAAAAATGGCTGTATTACCAAAAGCACCTGTAAGTCAGATGATACGGAAGGCAGGAGCCGAACGAGTGAGCGAAGACGCAACTGAGGCGATGGCGAAGCTGCTTGAGTCGTATGGCGCTAAGGTCGCGAAGAAAGCCGTAGCGCTCGCGAAGCATGCCGGTCGCAAGACTGTGAAGGCCGAGGACATCGCGCAGGCTGTAGAGTAAGCTCCAACGTGTAGAGTGGATAGGGGATGGTCCTAATCGGCTCACCCCTTCTTTATTTTTCCAGTGATGAACAGTTTCGTGTGCCACTCAATACAGCCTAATCGCCGGTATCCACCCCGCGTGCCGCTTGCCGGTGACGTCCACGAACTCCTCGCAGGTGATGACCCCGCCGGTTGCGTTGCAGGGCGATTGGTGGATGATCTGCGGGTACGAGCCCGTTGTCATGAACCAGTGAATTGTTATCTTATCTACCAGATTCAATCACTTTATCCCGAATCGCTTCTATGTTTTGTATCTTTTATAGCGGTCCGATAAGCGTTGGGAGGAACGAACTTATAATGGCAGCAAATATCCATACCACGACAGCTATCAGCAATGCCTTTCGCCATCCGATATTATAGATGCTCTGCAGGGCGATGAGCCATGCAATACCACCGATAACAGTTGCCAGCAGGCCAGTGCTCAAGAAGTAATAAGCCGTGGCATAGATGACCGAACCGATAAAAGCAGCAATGAGTGCTGTCCCAATCCCTTCCTTCTTGCCAAACAGCTTCACCACAATGTAGATGATGATGGTGGACACTATCAGGCTGATGACAAAATTCAAGTGCGGCATAAACGAAATGACCATACTGTAAGATATAACTGAATACATAAAGTTTCAGGATCTTGCTGCTTCATCCCGAAGTCGCGATAGTGTGAGGACATACGTGAAAGTTATACATTACTAGAAAACCATTGTGGCAACTCTGATGTGGCGTTAACAGAAAAAAAAGCTGCGGGTGTACACGGTGACTGATAAGGTCGCGGAAGTGAAGGCAGAGCTGAAGAAGGGGCTTTGATCGCGCCACGATCCCTCTTCGCATTCCAGCCGTATCGCCGGTATCCACCGCTCGTTATTAATGAAATAAATGTCTGAATCGGAGCGAGTCCGTCTTGTTGTCACTAGTTTGTAGGAAAAACTTAGTGCTCGATCCCCTACTCGACATTCTCCTCCTGTTTCTGATATGGATGCTGTAGGCACTCGCCAAGTTGTTTTGGGTTACAGCCCACTGCTCAAGAAAGTCTTTTTGCGTGTACACCTTGAGCGCCGGGTTGTAGTGCTCGATCGCCACCCGCCCGTTCGGTAGTTGCTCATATCAAGCAATTTTTCTCTCTACAGGAAATATACCCACAAGTTATTTATAGACCTAAAGTCCTTACCTTCATCATATAACCATATTTATTTCCCCTGTGGAGGGATAAATGATGACCAAAACGAGCATAAAGAGAGACGAGCACGCCGTCTCGCCGGTCATTGCAGTGATCATGATGATCTTCGTCACGGTTATTATCCAGGCGGTCGTGGCGACATTCGCTTTCGATATCACCCATGAATTGAAAACGCCAAACGTAGCGGTTGTCATTGAGGGTGCCGATCCGGGCTCCACTTCAATTACGATCATCCATTACTCTGGAGATACGATTGTGAATGCCTTTTCAGGCACGACGAATGGTCAGCTTGGTACTGCTAATTGGAGTGTGATGGAGGTGCGGATCAATGGCGCTGTGTTCGCAGAAAACGATCCGGCCAACCAAACCACGAGACTGAACGGCGCGGCAAAATTTGGGGCAGTGGACTTTAAAGCTGGAGACGAACTAAAATTGGATCTATCAGACAGTGCTCAAGGAACCCTGAGAGCAGGCGACTCCATCTCAGTCATTCACACTACGACCGGAGACACGCTGCGACGAGTTACGGTAATCTAGATAACGCGGCGGCTTCTTTTGGTCCTTCTCAAAAAGTTAAAAAGGGATATAAACAGTTGTCAGTTTAAAAATAGTTATTTCACGGCGTTATCTATCGCATCTTTTAAATCGCACTCTCTATTGGTTGGCGGGCTCGTGAAGAGCAAGTACGAACTCTTCTTTCTGCTAGAGCAAAGAGGAACGGCGCTGCGGGTGTATACGGTCACCGATAAAGTGGCTGATGTGAAGGCGGAGCTGAAGAAGGAGCTTTAGGGGGTATCAATGTCAGGCGATGTAGCGGAAGAGTTAAAGGCCGCGATGGGGTAAGGAAGGGAAGGCGCGACGGAAGGTGCGCGGAAGAAGGTGCAGTTCACCGAGAGTTTTATAAGGGGCGAAGTATCTTCTCATTTGCTGATGTTATATGGCAAAAGAACCGTTAGAAGACAAGCTTCTAGAAGACGCGCACATCTTCACACACCCTGTAAGGTACCGGATCGCGGAGCTGCTTGCAGAGCAGCCGATGCACATCAACGCGCTGAGCAGAGCATTGTTTGAAGAGAGGAGGCTTGCCGCATACCACCTTGCTACATTGGAAGAACGCGGGTTACTAAACTAATAACTGTGTACTCACCAAAAACGCAACATAACCTTCTCGTACGATATCACCCCTGAGTGGCATGTGTTAGCAAGGGCCCGAAGCTATTCCTTTCTTCCGAGTGTTACCGCTTTCTTCCAGCTCCATAACAGCTGCTGATTTGGAAGGTTCTGGCGTGTGATTCCTATCGAGCATGCGCTGCGCGTGCACGAAACTTCAGTGAGAGGTGGATCCGAACGCCAAGTGCACCTCCTCGTAGTGAAACCGTGAATGAGAAGCCAGAGCTGCACTGCTTGAGCTCCAGGCACCGCAATGATACCACCATTCCAGCGTAATAGCTCTGAAAGCATCCCCCAAAAAATCGGTAGTGCCCTCGCGAATCCCTAACCCCACCAAACTCGGCATAAACTGATTCATGTAGCCTCTCTTGAAATCTCTTTCGGAAGTAGGGGTGTTCGGAAGTACTGAGTAGGGCTGTTCGGAACTACTGAATTATTGGAAAACGTTATAAAGGATGAGGAGCCATTTACTATGGGCATCGTAGCTTGCTTACGAATGCGCATGCGGTAAAACCGAGGGAATTGAGCGAGGGAGTGGTGCGTATGACGGGTCGGTCTCGGTCGAAGGATCTCGTTAAAGCGGAACACGTGATTGAGGTTATCTATCGGGATGGTGTCTTCAGACCGCGGGAGGCCGTGGATCTGGAAGAGGGCAAGAGACTCAAGATACGAGTTGATCACTTTGCTATCTCGAAGTATTACGGTGCTTTTGGCAAAGCATCGGCGAACGAGTTGGAACGACTGGAAGAGGAGTTGCTCTTTGATACAAGTAACTGTAATCGTGCTAGGTAGTGGAGATACCTAGATGGCAGAGAAGAGCGTAAAAGGCGGGAAGGGGTTTGGTTTAACCTTTTATCGGCGATTGTTAGAACGGTTACTCACGCTTTTACAGGAGCACTTTGGTGATCGACTGATTTCCTTGGTGCTTTATGGTTCCGTGGCGCGTGGAGAGGCAGGAGAGGAGAGTGATATTGACTTACTCATCATTTTGGACCGCGTATCTACTAATTATCACCGTCGATTAGACGATGTCCTGACAGTGCAAGCTCGGCTGGAACGAGAGAGCGAGTACGAAGCGGTGAGCAAGGTACTTGGTAGTGCTCCTTACCTCAGCTACTTAATTCTGTCGAAAGAGGAAGCGGATGAGAACCGATCTATTTATCTGGACATGGTAGAGGAAGCAAAGCTCCTTTTTGACCGCGCGGATTTCTTTGCGAATCGATTGAGAGCGGTTCGAAAACGGCTCGAGGATCTCGGTTCGATGCGAGTCCAGCTTGAGGATGGGACCTGGTACTGGGATATCAAGCCCGATCTGAAATTGGGCGAATCCTTTGTCTTATGAACAATAGAGAGAAGGGCGAGGAACTCATAGTACGTGCTGAAGGGATAATCGAGCGAGAGATTGTAGGGGCGTTAGAGGACGAAGATTTTAATATGGTAGTGCGACGAGCGCAGGAGGCTGTTGAGCTGACGCTCAAAGGAGCACTTACCGTTCTAGGGGTTGACTATCCGAAGGTTCATGATGTGAGCAGGGTGTTCCGTGACGTAGTGCAGCGGAAAGCAGGCGGGCTGAATAGAGACCTGCTGGAACGAATAATTCGTATATCAGCCCGACTCAGTGAGGACCGAACCCCTTCCTTTTATGGGGACCGAAGTTATGGGAGAGCGGAAGCAGAGGAGGCTTACCAAGGAGCTCGGTTCGTTTATAACACGGTGAAGGAGCTATTGAATCGGTAAAGACGGCGCGAAGTAATGGATAGGTGTCAACACGAAGGAACGATTCCGATTTTGAAACCTTAACTCTTCCATCTTTAGGGAATAACCCGCAATAAGTGGGCAGTCTCACGTTGGCATTCACCTTCTGGTGGCTTATGAGAAGGGATCACTGGCTTTTTATATTATACCCTAATAGGG
>Ga0265594_1002253_pt1 | contig 14024 bp, 8 predicted proteins | sample saktaG_11_FD_190147 | JGI IMG/M metagenome (GOLD analysis project Ga0265594, IMG submission 190147) | Saline water microbial communities from Sakinaw Lake, British Columbia, Canada - sak_2011_5_24_80m | ecosystem: Environmental > Aquatic > Non-marine Saline and Alkaline > Saline ... | reverse complement strand
TAAAAATCAACCGCTTATATCCGCAGCTAGCTGCGGATATAAGCCAACAAAACCAAAAAAAGTGTTACCTATGTAGTCGGTACATTCTGTTACCTATGTTTCGGTTGACACAGACTGTGGCAATCTCAACCGTCACTATTGGACTTTCCAACAGCCCCGAAGGCCGGCATCCATGCTTCGGATTACTTCTTGCACCACAATGTCATTCCCGCGAAGGCGGGAATCCATGCTGAATAGTCCTATATTTTCTTGACTCGGTGATAACAATTTGGTATATTGCCTTTTACAGGCACAGGAGACACCACCAGCGTAAAAAGGGCATATTTGAGCGTGTCTGTAATGGTAGATATGTATTGGCTCCAGAAGAATAGCCCATAATAATCATACAAGTGCATCACAAATATAATAGGAGGTAAGAAAAAGTGGCTGAAATAAAAAATACACGAATTCTGCGGACAATCCCTTTTTTGCTCATAGTTGTGTTGGTCTGCTCATATGCCCATGGCAATATAATCTACGTTGACGACGATGCCGCAGGAACCAACGACGGCTCAAGCTGGGAAAACGCTTATGTCTACCTTCAAGATGCTTTGGCCGATGCTAACGATTCTGTGAAGCCGGTCGAAATCCGAGTCGCACAGGGCATTTACAGACCGAATGAAGGGCTCATAGCCATTCCTGAGTTTGACTGGAGAACGACGACATTCCAGTTCATCAACGACGTTGTGCTCAAAGGCGGCTACGCGGGAATCGTCGGCGCAGACCCGAACGAACGTAACATCCAGGCATACGAAACCGTCCTTTCCGGCGACCTTCACGGCGATGACGACGCCTTATTCGTTAATATTGGGGAGAACAGCTACCACGTTGTCACCGGCAGCGGAACGGACAACACCGCTTTGCTTGACGGATTTGTTGTTACGGCTTCCAATGCAAATGCCGGCACATTCCCGGACCCGCGGAGCATCGGTGGCGGTATGTATAACATCACCGGAAGCCCGAAAATATCCAACTGCATCTTCCGCAACAATTATGCCTCCAGCGGAGGGGCGGGAATGTTTAACAGCGACAATTCCGATCCGTTATTGGAGAACTGCATCTTCATAGAAAATGTTACCAATGAAGACGGTGCCGGGATGATTAACTTCATGGGTAGTGACCCGGTGCTGACCGACTGTGACTTCATCAGGAACAAGGCCAAAGATCATGCCGGAGGGATGCTGAACGTCGCCGAGTCTAATCCGGTCCTGGATCGTTGTACGTTCATTGCCAATTCAGCGGGTATGGAAAGCCAAAGACACGATGGCGGCGGAATGTTCAACGACGAAGGAAACCCGAGGCTGACCAACTGCTTGTTCATAAGTAACACAGCCGGTAGGAATGGCGGAGCGATGCATAACAGGGGAAATAGCAATCCCATTATGCTGAACTGCACGTTCAGTGAAAACCAGGCCGGCTCAGAGGGTGGCGGCATACATATTCAGGATGCCAATGCGACGCTCGCCGATTGCATTCTATGGGCGAATGGCTCCGATCAGATCAATGGAGACGCAAATGTTTCATATACTAATGTTCAAGGCGGCTTTGCAGGCCAAGGTAATATTGACGCCGATCCGCTGTTTGCCGATCCCAACAATGGTGATTACCATTTGAAATCACAGTCCGGACGCTGGGACCCGAACAGTGGAAGCTGGGTTAAGGACGATGTGACAAGTCCATGTATAGATGCCGGCGATCCGAATTCGGATTGGGCTTCTGAGACGTGGCCGCACGGCGAGCGGATTAATATGGGGGCTTACGGAGGCACGCGCCAAGCGAGTATGTCTCTTGAAACAGAGGGAAAGACGCTCCCTCGCGTTACTTTTATCTGCTCACATAGAGATGAAGAAGCGGAGGATTTTGAGTCTTTGCTTGGGTCCTACGGATGTTCGACAACCCTGATCAGGTCGGCCGAAGTGACCGCGACACTATTGGATTCCTACGACCTTATCATCGTGGCAAATGATACCCAATACGAGGATACATGGAACGATCCTAATTCTACTGCTGCGATTGAAGATTCGGGCAAGCCAATTATTGGATTGGGCTATGGGGGCTACGATTTCTTTGGACTGCTTGGGCTATCCATTGGTAATCCTCATGGAGCACACAGCAGCCGGGGCAGTATTGAAGTGATTGATCCGAATTGTCCACTTTTTAGAATGCCGTATTCTATCGAAATACCGGCAGACCGTGCACTCCAGCTATACACCGAAACAAATAGCATCGGAATCTACTTATGGCCGACAATACCAAAGACAGTAACTGTTCTCGGTCATGAAGTAAATGATGCCGGTTACTATCCTTTGGTCGCCGAATACGATCGATATCTGCTCTGGGGTTTTACCGAATCACCGCAGAAGATGACCGAGGTCGGCAAGAGGCTGTTTATAAACGTCGTTATCTGGACAGCGAACGAAACCTGGGAGAGCAACAACTAAAAGAATATCAAACATATTCCTTAGCGTAGCTCTTACCCAGGCTTTCGATATACACAGAGATTTATTTCGAACTCATTGTTCTATCGAGTTCTTTATTGTCCTGCCGCTTGCTTGGCCTTGTTCAATACCATCCTTCCACGCCGGTTTACGTTTCTGTTGCTCGTGGCCTTGAGGACTTTCTGCATGGCATCGACAACCTCACGCGGCTTTTGGTCGGCTATTGCCTCGCCGATTGCCACGGCTGCGAAAGCCGCCTCGTCCTTAGTCGCCGTATTGTCTAAGTGCGACATGGCCATCGAAAGAGCCTCCATTGCAGGCACCGTGGACAACGCGCCAAGTAGGAGCTTCTTTTCTTCATCTCGCTGGATCAGAGAGGCCGCCTGCCTGCAAAACTCAAGTTTCTTTTCCGTGGGGAGCTTGTCATCTCGAACCAGGTTAATATAGCCTCGTAAAGCCGCGGTCTTGCGAGACCGATTCGACGAGTTCTTCGCCAGAGCGAGCAGGTCGGGAGCGGCGTCTGCAGTCTTCCATGAGCAAAGCACACGGATGGCGGCGTCACTGACTTGAGCATTGGAATCGTTTGCCGCCTCGCGTACGGCGTTTAAAGCGTCCGTCCCTCCAATAATACTTAGCACTTGCAGCAGGGCGCTCTTTTGAGCGGGCGTTGCCTTGGATAACCGGCTTGTAAGTTTCGATGTATATGACACCGGATTGTCTGCTTTGGCACAAACAGCACTCAGGGCCTGTTCAGCGGCATCGAGGTCTTGCCGGGCTTCGTATTGCATGAGCAGATCGAGCAACGCCGAAAATTCGGTGGGACTACCCAGCTCGCCCACTTTTTTCAGTGCGGCCGGCCGGACTTCTGCGTCGGGACCGGCGGCGGCCTTCAGCAACGAAGGTACGCTTTTAGTCATCCTCCGACGTCCAATCAAATCGAGTGCCATAAGCCGCGGGGCGGTCTCGCCGCTATTGAGCATCGCCATGATAGCAGCGTCGGCTTCGTCACCCGGAATGGCTGCCAGGGCATCCTGTGCGGCTTTCGCAATCTCACCATCGGTATCGTTCAGCAAGTCAACCAGAGCAGGCACGGCAGCCGCGTCGCCGATCTGCGGCATGGCTTTAACCGCTGCGATGCGAACGGATTTATCGCCGCTCTTGGCCGCGGCCGACAATGCCGGAATCGCCGCTGCATCGCCTCGCTTGCCGAGAGTCCAGATAACCAGAATTTTATTGTCGGCCGGCAGTTTGTTCAGCGCGGAGGTCAGAGCCTGAGTCACTTCGGCGCCCGGCATCTCCAGAGCTGTCTGGCAGGCGGCTGAGAACATAATGTAACTGTCGCTGCCCAGATACTCACGAATTACCGCTACACCATCATTTCCACGGGCCAGAATCGCCCCGCGTACGGCACCGCCGCGAACCTGGTGCGGGTCGTCCAGCTTACGTAATTTATCGTAAATCTCGATGGCCTGCTGGTTGCGGCCTTCGGCGACGGCCGTCTCGGCACAACGGAATAGCCCTTCACATACGTGCAGCTTTTTCTGTCCCGAGGCATTGCCCAGCTCATTGCTAAGCGCTCCGGCGGCTGCGGAATTGCCGATACTGCCCAACGCTCGCGCTGCCGCCCGGGCCACCACTGCATCAGAATCTTTGAGCATCTTCGTCAACGCTCCGACCGCCCTGGCATCACGGCGGACGCCCACGCTCCCGATAACGCCGACGAGCGGGCTTCCCTTGAGCTTGCCGAGCGCATCCCGGAAAGCCTCATCCACAGCCGGGTCCTTAATCGGCTCCAGCGCGTAGCGGGCCATGTGCGAGAGCTTTTCATCGCTCAGCAGCGCCACTAACGGCGCTATGGATTTGTCGGTAGCTATAAGTGCCAGTCCTCGGCAGGCATCGACTTTTTCTTTATGTGTTGCATCGCTCGACTTTATCACGGCGATAAGTTTGCCTTCGTCGGCTTTCGGCGGGACCGTCTGTGCGGATAGCTGGATCGCGCCGGAAAGCAGTAATGCGATAATCAAAATTATGTGTATTCTTGACTTTAACATTGCTCGGTTTCCTTTCGGATAAAAGTTGGTCCTTAGATAATCCACGGTTCACGCATCGCACGCGAACGGAACCGGTTGGCTTGCGGGTCGTTAATGAACTCTTCTTTAACGGGGTCGAATTTTAGGTCACGCTTTAGCCACATGCAGATATTGGCGGCGTGCACTGTAGTCATCGTACGGTGCATCATTACCGGATTGGCCACCGTCTGCCGGCGTGACTTCACACAATCGAGGAAATCACGCACATGGCTCATCGGGCGTCCCGTGCGGGCCTGGTAGTCATAGACGAGCTTCCTGAAGTCATCCAGCATAGCCGGGTTGGAAACATCGGGTTTCGAGTAGCCGTCCCCAGCCGAAACCCAGCCCTCAGTCCCTTCATAGCGAACTGCGCAGGAGCCGTGGAAGTACTTATTGTCCATATCTCGTTCAAGGATCATCTCTATACCGTTGGCGAACTTGGTGACCATTTTGTCGCCGGACTCGTTATTCACGTACTGGTACTCGATAGCCGAAGTTTCTCCCGCTCCCATTCCCACCTGGCACTGTGCGAACGTGTGCGCGCCCCATTCGCCGATGCAGCTCGTATGGAAATCGTAGAAGCCGCGCCATCCGCCGCGTGTGTACTCCGAGTTATACGGCCGCCAGGGACACGGCCCCAGCCATGCGTCCCAGTCCACCTCGTCCTTAGGCGGCAAAGGTTCGGCGGGCAGCCAGTCATGTCTCATTTCCGCCGCGTCCCACGGGGCGATATGTGCGCGTACCGTGTGGACCTCGCCGAGCCGGCCGGTACGGAGCATTTCGTTGCAGAACGTGAAGTTCCCCTCGCTGAGTCGCTGCGTGCCGGTTTGATAAATGCGGCGATAGCGTTTCGCGGTATTTACCACCCCCTGGCCTTCGGCGATGGTCATACACGAAGGCTTTTCGGAATAGACATCCTTGCCCGCCCGCATCGCCATGATGGAAGCCAGCGCATGCCACCGGTCGCCTGTCGTGACCAGCAGCGCATCAATGTCCGTACGCTCGGCCAGAAACTGGCGCGTATCGTGGTATATGATGCAGTCCTTGTTGCCGTAGCGGGTGTCTACAATCTTCTTGACAGCCTCGGCACGCGATCTTTGGGGATCACAAGTTGCGACAAATTGCACATCCGACTCCGGCAGCATCCAGCGCAGGTCGTGCGAGCCGCGGTTGCCGACACCGATGCCGCCGAGCACAATTCGCTCGCTGGGCGGCACGGCCCCGTTCCGACCGAATACCGAGGCTGGAACGATGCACGGCACCACCGCCAAAGCTGCCGTGCGCTTCAAAAACGCACGACGTGAAAGGTTCGAGTTTTTCTTTTGCATGAGAAGTCTCCTAATTCATCTGGTCAGTTGTATTTATTAAAACCTGCCATCCGGAGCAAAAACAAGGCCCGGCCGGCTGATTGCTCCTCGATCCTCAAGGTGCGAAACACGATTAACCTAATACGAGGATTCTACCTTTTACAAAATATTGCGCCAACATAATTCGAAAAAAACAAGTGCTGCTCTTCGTATGAAATCCGGCGAGAACAATTTTTCGTAAAAATCATCGCTTATTCAGGATGATAAGAGAAAGGCCGGAACGCGGAAGCTCGAAGTTGAGCGATGCTTCGCCGCCGGTTATGTCGATGATTTTGGCTGGTTCGAGCATTTCCAGCTCCATAGCGGCTTTTAGCTTTGCGAGCATTTGAGCATCAGGATTCTGCGGGCCGCCTAATTCGAGCCACTTTGTGTAGGCGTTGCTGTGCGTATCGTCAATTCGGTAATGGGTTACCCGGGCTTTCGAGCCGAAGTCCGGCGGCAATTTTACTTTCAGTCGAATCGGGGCGGGTTCTGCCGGTACGAGAAAATCGTGATAGTTCCAGATAAGGATCTTAACGCTTTGACCATCCGCGACGGCCATTCCGTTTATGTCCGGCCGGGCGCGTACGCTATCTTTGAGTATCTCATCCAGGCCGACCGCTCCGTCACTCGTCAGGGGCAGCTCGTTTCCTTTCAACCGGCCTAACATTTTAAAAGCGTTAAGAACCGGCTTGTGAATTCCGTTGGTTGCCAGTGTGCGATAGCCATCGAACCAGGGCATGCCGTCGAACATGAAGGCCCAGGTCAGCACGCCCTTGAGATTGACTTTCTCCCGCTCGGCCAGATCCAGCGAGTACTTCATCATCGCCGCCACGTAAGCGCCGTAGGCGGGGACATTTCTGTACCCGCGGCTCGGAGATCGAGAGGCCGGCATACCCGCCGCCCCGTCCGGGTCGGCCTCGCCGATGATGATGGGCGTATTTCTGAATTCCGGAAAATCCGCGACCATTGCGAAACCTCTCTGGTGTTTTTGAAGCTGGCCGAGCATGCTCATCTCAACGTGGCCGTCTTTGAAAGCTGTGCCGCCCTTGGCATGGAAGCCGATGTAGTCGAGTCGTGTGCCGGTCTTTCCCGTTAAGGAGTTTTTCTCTGTGGCGCAGTGCGTCAGGAAGCTTTGCATGAATTTGCCCACGCCGGCGACGTGCGGGCCGCCGAAGACCGCTGCCGGCATGACTTCGTGCAAGGCCTGCTCGGTATACTCGAAGAGCTTTTCATAATCCTCGTACGTGCCCTGGAAATAGAATATGTCCGGCTCGTTCCATAGCTCCCACAACCATGTTTCTTCGGCGTTTTCATACCTGGCTTTTGTATGGCGGGCCCACCGGCGAATCAGCTCGGCCCATTTTTCGTAATCTTTGGGAGGGAAGAACACGCCGATGCCCTCGTTCGGCCCGAACGGCTTGGGCGGCCTGTAAGGGTCCGGTCTTACGGAAAGGTCTTTCGGCATGAGCCCGATTTCAACCAGAGGCCGGCAACCCGACGCCGTGACAGCGTCCATGATTCCATCCATAATTCGCCAGTCATATACCGGCCAGCCGTTCTCGTCTTCGGTATAGACGTTTGTCGAGCTCCATTTCGGAGTGGCAATGCCGTTGCCGCTGTTCAGCAGGAAATGCTGCCGAAGATAAACAGGCTCGGGATTAATCTGTGCTACGGTTCTCATCAGGGCTTTGCAGTCGGGCGTTGTCGTGTAGTTGCATTCGTCGTAGCCATAATACTGCCAGACATGCTTGAGCGTTTTGCCTTTCTGTGTAGCATCCACCTGAATCGAAACAGCCTCCGGATCGGCGCATACCCTGCCCACAAGAACTATAATCACCAAACAAAGCAAATGATATATATGCTCGACGTAGAATCGAGTATTCACATTTTTCCTTCCGAATCAATCCAATTGAGCAAGCATTGTTTTAGCACCCAAATGGTCGGGGCCGGCCTCAAGAGCCTGATTAAATTCCCGCCGGGCATTGTCCTCTTCATTGAGTCCGAGGTAACCGAGCCCGGCCATGTAATGCGCGTTGGCCAGTCTGGACCGCTGGGATTGCTGCTCGCCGAACTTGGCGAAAAAATCGATCTGCGAAGAAGTTTGCTCGAGTGACTCGTTTCCGGATTTAATGAGATCCCGGAAGATTTCTTCTACATCCTCATTCTTACCGAGTTTACGGAGCGAAAGCGCCTGGTAGTATCGCTGGACACTTCGTCCGCCTCTCGGCCGTCCAGCCGACGACGATTCCGTCCAGAATTCCTCAGCCTTGTCACGATCTCCCAGCGCGTCATAGGCTGTTGCTATCCAGTAGGAGACTTCCGCATCGCGGCCGCTGCCTCTGGCTCTCGACGCCCGAAGATTTTCGGGAAACTCGACGGATAACTGGTAGTCGGCAAGAGCTTGACGGTACCGGCCGGCGGCGAAATTCTTATGGCCGCTCAGCAAGTAGGCGTCAGTCCAGCAATCATTCACATTGAACCGGGCCCCGCCTTCCCAGATGTTGAATTTCCTTCCCCGCATCAGCTCGATAGCATCATCGTATTTTCCCATGTTCACTTTAAGCGAGATTTCGCGAGACAGCGAGTCATCCCGCTCGGTGACTGTCTTGTGATTCTTTTCGAGGATAGCCAGCCGCTTTTCCGGAGCGGTCCCCGCCGCTTCGTAGAGCTGGTCAAGCTCGAAGAAATGAATCGCGTATTTACTGTCGAGCGAGACAGCTTTCTCCAGGCTCGCGATGGCTTTGTCGAGTGCGATACCTTCCTTCTGATGCGAATAGGCGATTGCCAGGTTGCGATACACAATCGGGAACTTAGCGCCGAGCGAAACGGACTTCTCCCAGAGCGTCACCGCCTCGGCGGGCTGCCAGTCGAACAGCAGGTTTCCGAGATAGTAAGGCGCCATCGCATCGTTCGGCCGCACATTCATCGCTTCCCGCAAGATTGCTATCGCTTCATGCTGGAATGGAAAGACATAGTCAGGCGACATTTTCACGGCAAGAGCATAGTATTCGGAAGCCTTTTGCGCCTGTCCCATCTTACGTGCGAAATAGCCCAGATAATAATATAACATGGGCGAGATTTTTGTATTGTCCGGAGCCGCTTCAATCAATTGCAAAAGCACCTCGGCGCCGTCCTGCCAGAGGCCGGCGTTGAAGTATTCGGCAGCCGTTTCCTGGGCCGTCGCGGGATGCTCATTCATTACCGTAGCCATAGCCTTCGCAATCATGGTACTCTTCATCAGCAGCCACTGTTCGGCCATAATTCGAACATCGAGCGGATCGGCTATTTGATGGGCTAACGCTAACACCTTAAGGGCATCGTCCCGTTGATTCATATGTCGCAGCACCGCGGCTCTTAGATTCAATGCCCTGATATTCAGTGCATTGGCTTCGAGCGAGCGGCCAACAAAGTCCAGAGCAGCGGCCATGTCACCCCGCGCGCACACTAGCTCAGCCAGCGAGTAATATCCCGCCGCTTTCCATGCGTCACTCCAAGTGGCCTTATAGAAATTATCAAAAGCTTCTTTGTCTTTGCCCTGTGCTTTTAAGGCTACTCCGAGATAGTAAAACGGCTCACCGTTTTTCGGGCTTGTGTATTTCGCCGTTAGCCGCTCGAGCGCCTTGCGGAAAAGATTCTCAGCTTCCTCGAACCGCGCCCGCTTTAGATAGTTGATGCCGAGAGCGGTGTTTACCCGTACATCACCCGGGTCCCGGCGCAGGGCCTCCAGCCAATACGGATCAGGATCAAGGGCGGGATTATGGAACTGCTCGATGCGAAGGCCGGTAAGATACAATTCCTCGTTGGTCTTGATGTCCTCCGGTGACTGAGGCGCTTCGACCGGTTCCGGCATTTTCTCAGGCTCCAGCTTTATCGGCGAGTAAGCAACCAACTCCTTGCCGCCTGCTGATATCGAAGCCCGGAGATTATGTTCATCCGTACCTTCAGGTATTGCAACCTGCTTCAAGTACGGAGTGCCGGGATCGATGGCTACTGTTTCACGGAGCAGAACTTTATCCGCTGCTTTCAGCACAACCGTTGCCTCCTTATGTGCCGAAGTTGTATAGAATCCCACATTAGCAGTTCGACCTTCGACTACATCGAGATTCACAGCGGCGTCGAGATTGGCATTCTTCACGCCGCCGATGTCACGGAACGGATACCAGTATTCCTTGAACGACTTGACCTCGTAGGGCTGCATCCAGCTATAGTCCGGCTGATTATCCGAGTAGGCGCCGACCATCAGCTCGACGTAGGGGCCATCCTCATCGGTAAGTATGTCGTCCCACATCCGGCCGTTCGGACCGTTGCCCCAGGTCCAGAGTTTTTTGCCCGGCACGATATGGTGGTCGGCGACGCTCATCGTCCCGGCCTTTTTGCCGTGGTCATAGCCGGCAAAAAAATCATCCTCGTAGTTCCAGGCGAACATCGAGCATGAGGAGATATGGTTTTTGTACCAGCTCGCGTCCACACCGCCACGGAAGTCAGACCCGCTATATCTGCCGGTCGCTATCGGCCAGGTTGTAAACTGCCGTTTCGAATGATAGGTAACGTGCTGTGTGCTGGGAGGAAAAATGACCTGGTAATTCTCGTTTGCGTGAACCGCCACGTTGGCGAAACAAAGCAGGGAATTGACCACCGGCGTGCGATTAAGAATTCGAAGGGAAACTTCCAGATAGGACCTGCCCGGCCTGAGCGTATAGCCGACGGCCCATCTCATTCGGTGACGCACTTCAAGCTCACCCACCCAGATGGTCTTGCTGCCGTCCTTATTCTCTTCAAGACGATACTGTATCGGGATAAACGTGCTGGCCCGATGGTGATGCGGGATGTTCCACTCGACACCTCCGGAAATCCAGGCACCAATCAGGCCAATCAGTGCAGGCTTGATAACGTGCTGGCGGTAAAAAAAGTTGTAGCCGTTGGTTTTATCGACGGCTTCGAAGATCCGGCCGCCTATCTCCGGAAGGATGCCGATCCTCACATACTCGTTCTCGATGTAGACCATTTTGTAAGTCTTGTCCTGCTTGTCGCCGGTAAGCTTGTCATATAGAGGATAGGGATAAACCCTTCCCTCAGCCCCCTGGGAGGCGCTTCCGAAATAGAACATCGGATTAGGCTCGGGTGCTCCGGCCATGTATGTGGGAATTACAATGTCCTGCTCCCAGATCCTGACCGCCGAATCGCCGGCGGCATATATGGAAGATGAACTGAAGAGGAACAGTGTGCCAAGACACAGCAGTAAAAATAATTGAAATCTTTTGCGATTCATAACTTTTTTTCTCCAATAGTATTGCCGAACCGTCGGCTTAGTTTATTCCCGTCCCGGCCGTGTCGAGGGCGTTCCGCCCTCGAATCGCGGGCAGGATGCCCGCGACACGTAGAGTTTCAAAATGTTTCAGGGTTTCTTCTGGTACACTCTCACATAATCGATCAGGAACTTCTGGGGGAAGATACTTTCGTCGATTCCCTTTTGGCCGCCCCAGGAACCTCCTATTGCAAGATTGAGAATCAGATAGTGCGGCTGGTCAAACGGCCAAACGTCCACACCTCCGTGCTCGTTGCTGAAAGAAAAATAATTGTGCTCATCAAAGAAAAAGTCCATTTTTTCGGGCGTCCATTCAACGGCGTACGTATGGTATGAGGCGTAAGGTTTGTCCGCTTTAATCTTCGAACCTTTTCCTGTGCCCTTAGTGTGATTGTATTTGGCCATATGGACATTGGCAAAAATCGTATTGGGATCGAAACCGACGTATTCCATGATATCGATCTCGCCACATTTGGGCCAGCCAACCTGGCTGATGTTGGTGCCCAGCATCCAAATGGCCGGCCACACACCTTTTCCCGTCGGCAATTTCGCCTTAACCTCAATGCGCCCGTAAGTCCACCTCGCTTTATCTTTCGTAATAAGACTGGCGGACGTATATTCGGCTGCTTTACGCGACCGCTGCGGCCTCCTCGACGATGCATCGTCTCTATAATCCGGATTGGGCCAGTTTTCTTTCCTCGCCTCTATAACCAGATGGCCGTTCTCGACCCGGGCGTTCTCTTTTCGAGCCTTTGTGTAATACTGCAATTCCCGGTTGCGGATAAAACCCTGCTCGTAATTCCATTTCGATTCGTTCGGCGGCCCCGTATAATCGAACTCATCCGACCAGACAAGGGACCATTCGTTCGCCTGCACCAGGCAGGGCCACAGCAGAATAAATACCAGACCATAAATCTGTTTTGTAAAGTCATGTAAGTTCGTTTTCATAATAGCTCCTTTCTTATTAAAATTATGCTCAAATGAGCAGCTAAAGTTTTTTCTGCTCGACTTTTTCAATTTGTGTATCCGGCACCGGTTTACACTGATGGGTTTTAAAATTCTCGACATTTTTCAACACAAAAACTGGAACGCCTTCGACATGCTGCGCCGTAACATTATTGAATTCCGCGTCTTTGGTATCGTCGAGAATGAATGCCGGCCGGAAGTCGTCGGTTATAAAACCAACGTCCACGTTATTAAGCTCAATCCCTTTGATATGACGGATAAAAAAGCCGTAAGCCGGAATCTCGCCAAAATTTCTCGGGTCGGGGTAACCATCTTCAAGCTCCGGAACCTCCGCCTCGGCCTGCTCTTTCGCAGCGCCGCCTTTGACCAGTATCCGGATATTGCTAAGTTTCACATCCTCGATATCGTGGCCCGGGATGCCCATGATGAGCGAGCCATACCGAGGTTCCGCGTTATATACTATGACATTACTGATATTGATGCGGCGCAGTTTGCCTACGGCGACTCCTTCCGGGCCGCGCATGCGCCGACCCAGCCGCAGGAAGAACGGAGCGTTCGTAATGTCCCTCATGGTGATATTGGAGATTGTGACGTCTTCGAGCAGCCCGCCATCCACGGTTTCCAGCGCAAGCCCGCGACATCGCTCGAACACGCAGTTGGAGATAGTAATGTTCTTGAAGCCGCCGTTCGATTCGGTGCCGAACTTAATTCGCCCGGTGACGCCGCCGCGGTCGGGCGCCTGCTGCTGGGTGCATTTAAAGGTGCCGTCCAGAAATGTGCCCTCGTCGTACCCGGTGACCTGGCAGTTGGTTATCGTCACATTTTCCGTGGCCCTGGCATAGCCCAGCGCGAAAGAACTCTTTAGAACGATGGCATCGTCGTTGGGTGAATTTATAGTGCAGTTCGAGATACGTACGTTGCGGCAGCAATCGACATTGATTCCATCGCGATTGGTGTCTATCTTGATGTTGTCGATTGTAAAGTTATCCACGCCGGTCGGCAGGATGCAAAAATGGCCGCCCATCAGGAACGTAACATCTCTGATAATAACGTTGCGGCAGAGCTTCAGGGCGATCGCTTTATTGCCCGCCCCTTTATCGCGCGGCTTGTCCCATTTGCCCAGGCCCTTGCCGTGGATCATGCCCGGACCGAGGATGGAGATATTTTTGAGTCCCTCACCCCAGATCAGGCTGTCATGCCAGTGGCTGTGACCAAAATCCTGGTACTTGTGCTCATCTCCCCACGGGTTCGGCTCGGCTGGATCATACCCGCCCTGCTCGCCCGAAGTAGCGGCCAAAAGTTTAGCACCGTGATCGAGATACAATGCAATGTTGCTTTTGAGGCGTATAGAAAAACTCAGATATGTGCCCGCCGGAAAGTAAACGGTTCCGCCTCCGGCAGAGGCCGCAGCTTCTATTGTTTTGTTGATTGCTGCCGTATCCAGCGTCTCTCCATCGCCGGCGGCACCATATTTCTTAACATCGAAAGTGTCAGCACATAATTGAGCCGTTAGTAAGCCCATCAATATAATGGCGAGACGCATTACCAGCTTGCGTTCAATCATAAAAACCGCTCCTTTCTATCGAAAGTCTAATCACCAACGCCGACCAATACTATGTCGGGATGGGGTGGTGCCGCCATACCTTCGCCGAAATAAAATCCGGGTTGAGTCGGCTGGTTATACGCTACATTCTGCCAGGCCACGCTCAGTCTGTAAACAGGGTCATGCATGAATGGCACTGCCGTGCATTTTTAGCCTTCTACGCGCAGACTTTCATACGGAACATGAAGAGAATATTATCAATCTCTATCCTGCATTAAAATATTGCTCCGGGTAGCCGGATGAATATAATGTTTT
>Ga0265594_1002250_pt1 | contig 14033 bp, 13 predicted proteins | sample saktaG_11_FD_190147 | JGI IMG/M metagenome (GOLD analysis project Ga0265594, IMG submission 190147) | Saline water microbial communities from Sakinaw Lake, British Columbia, Canada - sak_2011_5_24_80m | ecosystem: Environmental > Aquatic > Non-marine Saline and Alkaline > Saline ... | reverse complement strand
TCGCAGCAGAGATTGCAATCCTTGGCCGGGAAACGTGGGAAAGGTTTCAGTTTAACAAGGATATTCGGAACCGGACCCTTTCCATGATGGTGCAGACTGAATTATCGGGTAAATAAAAAAAAATACAGAAGGATACGGATAAGATGTGTTATGTACAATATTACTCAGAGCCATTTAATTATAATAGTTACCGATTATATTATGGAAATGGTTCTCAAGAATATAGAAAAGAAATTCGAAATGCCCGGATTACCAAACCGTGATGAATTAAAAAGGGGGATACATACCTCTAAAGTAATTGACCCTGACGAGGTCTCAAAAATTACATTTCAACGTTATGGTTTCTACCCCCCCAATATTTGATGCAGTTGGAGATGATACCGTAGTAACACTATTAATGGCAGAGAAAAACCCAAACTTGCCTGAAGAGGAGGATAATACTTTTTATCAAATAACTGGTAAAATAAAAAAAGAACCTCCAAAAGGGCCCATCATTGGAACAATAACTGATGAGGACGATAATCAAACTGAAGTTGATAATAATAGAATTGTCGGGATGCATATTGAAGATCCAGGCAAGCAAGTTGCAAAAAGATTGTTTGATATTTCAGAAAAACATGGAATAGCCCTAAGAGTAACCGATACCCAAGGAAAAACAGAAATTGGATATATTAAGACTAGATACGATCATCCTGGGGTGTATGAAATATTTTCTGAATTAGACCATTAACTTAAAATAAATCAGCGGCTCTTCGTAATACTGTCGGTCGCCCTGCGGGCTCCCTCGCTCGGCTTGCAGCCTTGCCACATAACAGGGGCTAAACGAGAAAATCCTGCGGATTTTCTCCAAATCGCCTCCTTTCAGCCGGCGACTTCGTTTAGCCCTATACGTTAATTTAATGAATCGAACAACGCTTCCCCCTTATCCATCGTCTCCTGGTATTCTCCTTCGGGAGTGGAGTCGTATACTACTCCGCCTCCGACGTGGAAAAAAATTTTTCCGTCTTTCACTATCATGGTGCGTATCACGATGTTTAAGTCGCACGAACCATCAAAGCCGATATAGCCGATTGAACCAGTGTAAAGCCCCCGCCGCGTCGGCTCAAGCTCGTCAATAATCTCCATCGCGCGGACTTTAGGAGCGCCGGTTATGGAGCCTCCCGGAAAAGTTGCGCGGATGCAGTCGATTACTGAGACGCCTTTGCGAAGCTTCCCCCTTACCGTCGACACCATGTGGTGGACGTTCGCGTAAGACTCGATAACCTCCATCTCGGCGACACGTACGCTCCCAAACCCGCAAACCTTTCCCAAGTCATTCCGCTCCAGATCGACGATCATTATGTGCTCGGCCTTGTCTTTTTCGGATGCGGTTAGTTCTTGCGCAAGACGCTTGTCTTCTTTGGGTGTCTCACCCCGCGGTCGGGTTCCCTTGATGGGGCGGGTTTCGATAATACCGCCTCTTATTTTCAAAAATCGTTCAGGGGATGAGGATAGGATTTTGGTTTCCCCGAAGTTTAGGTAGGCGGAGAAAGGCGCTGGAGAAAGTTTTCTCAGGTTCTTGTAGAGCGTCCACGCGTCTCCTTCATATTCGGTTTGGAATCTTTGGGCTAAGTTGACCTGGTAGGTGTCGCCTGCGCGAATGTAGTCCCTGATTTTCTCGACTGCTTTAAAGTATTCGGATTTAGTGAAGTTGGATTCAATGTCTTTTACGTTTTTTTCTTGGGATGCGATGTTTTTTCTTTTAGTTGTAATTAACTTGTCTGAAAATTTTTTTATTTTCCCCTTGCATTCCTCCTCAGACGTGCCTTGAGCACTAACATACTTTTTCCCCTCAATGTTGTCGCAGACAAGGGATACATCGTAGAATCCGAATTCCAGATCATACATCTTATGATCCTCGATGCCGGTGAGGTTGATTCCTTCAGTCAGCCTGCAGAGATCATAAGAAAAATAGCCGACGGCACCAGATGCGAAAGGAATGTTTACATTAAAATCTGCTTTTTTTTCAGACAGCTTTTCTTCTAAAAACTTGAGGGGGTCGCCTTCAATCCTTTCAAACTTCCCGCCGGAAACATAATCTATCTCCTCTCCTCGGCTTCGCAATACTGAGTAAGGATTCGACCCCATGATTGAGTAGCGGCCTAGTTTTTTTGGGTCACACCCTGAATCAAGGAAAAAAGAGTATTCTTCGTCCGCGATTTTCTCGAATATTTCGTAAGGTGAGAGATTTTTGAAGCTTTGAGAAACATCCTCAACCAAAAAAACGGTCATTTTAATCTAAGGCTTTTTAATGCACGCGAGGATCGAGCCTGTCCAATGCGAGTTTCACTGGAGGTGTTACTTCAACCTCCTTTGGATTAACCCATGCGACTTCCCCTTCGTGAAGCCACCTCTCATCCCTGTTTAACTCCTCGCTTTTAACGGTGCAGTAGGAGAGGAGGTTGTAGTGCACGTGATCCTCTGACGAGTAATAGAATATTCCGATTGGTTTTTTCAGCATCTTGACCTCGCCCTCCCCGATTTCATCAGAGACCACAGCCTCAAGTCCCGTCTCCTCGGCAATCTCTCGCAAAAGCGTCTCTTGAGGTATCTCTCCCTCGTCCACGTGGCCGCCCGGAAAATGCCATAAACCCTGCCAAGGCTCCTTATTCCTCTTGATCAGTAAAAGCTCATCCCCCCGGGAGATGAAGGCGTTTACGACAAACTCGGTTTTCACGTTTGATAAAATGGGAGCCGTAATTAATAAGTCTTCACGAAAATAGTTATTGAGGTGACCTAGGATGGGAAGAGGAACGGGTTTTGGGAAGACTATCCTATTCGGAGAGCATTTCGTCGTTTATGGGCTGCCGGCTGTGGCGGCCGCGTTCGGGAAAAAGACTATTGCTGAAGTAGAGGATTCGGAACAACTCAGTTTCACAGACAACCGCCCGGAAACACCCGGATACAAGGAGCGGAAGAAGGACGAGATTAACCGTCAGCTAGACTTGCTTTTAGACTACTTTAAGATTCCAAGGGATGGTGGCTCGATAAGCATTACTTTAAGCGGCGACCTTGTCTGTGCTTCGGGTGTTGGCGCTTCCGCAGCGCTTGCCGCAAGCATTGTAAGGGCGATAAGCGACCACAAGAATCTCGGATTATCAGATGAAGAGGTAAATGACGCAGCATACAAGGCCGAGGAGGCTGGCTCGGGAACGCCGTCTGGAATCGACAATACTTGCTCAGTCTACGGGGGATTCATATTGTTTACGAAAAACCTTGAAGGCGGACCTAATGACATTAAAACTCTTTCAGTGGATAAACCGTTAGACATCGTCATGGCAAGCTCTGGGATTACGCAGACAACCAAGGAGGTCGTGGATGACGTACGGCGGCTCAGAGGCGAGAATCCTACGCAGTACGAGCGGATTTGGAGCGATTACAGGGCGCTTGTGGATGATGGAGTTGAGGCGATAAAGGAGGGTAATGTCGAAAGGCTTGGCGAGCTTATGAGCGGGAACCAGAGGCTTTTAGCGGAGATGACTTTATCTTGCCCGCAAGTGGAGGAGATTATCTCGGCTGCAACTTCGGCTGGCGCTTTAGGGGCAAAGCTTACTGGAACCGGCCGGGGTGGAAGCGTTATAGCATTGACTCCGGGGGAGGCCCTGCAGGATAAGGTTTCAAAAGCTATCGAGGATAAAGGTTACACCACTCTTAAGACTAGTATCGGTATTTAGGATGAATCTTTTACTAAAGATTTGCACAATCATCTTGGTTTTGTCTTTAACGGAAATAGCGCAAGCTCAAAGCCAAGATTATATGAGGGAGGCCTGGAACTACACCACCAAAGAGATTATAAGCTCCCTATCTGTCGGGGATGTGGACGGGGACGGCCGGGGTGAAGCAATCGTTTCCTCCTCTTCGGAAGGCTTCGTTAGAGTGTTTGACGGTGACGGATCAATTCTGTGGGAGTATTCGATCCTGACATACGTTTTTACGGTGGTCGCAGCCGACGTAGACGCTGACGGGAAATCTGAGGTTGTGGTTGGTGGGGGATCCCACGTTTACATGCTAAATACGTCGGGAGAGCTCTTGTGGAAGTATTACGTCGGAAACAATAACGTTCGGGTTATCGAGCCGGGAAGAGACGGGACCCTTTTTGTGGGAACTTATTCTCAAGCTTGTGAAAAAAACAGCGTGTTCGCCCTTGACGGGAATGGAACGAGAAAGTGGATTTACAAACTGGATTACGAGATGCCAGCCATCCTCCATGCAGTATCTTTAAGTTCCCCTGAAGCCGACGAGGTTTTAGTGGGATTCATTGAAAGAGGAGTCGACACTGTGCGAAAGGCGTGTACTCCAGCATACAACAAGAAATCCAAGGTTATTGCATTAAACGATTCCGGGAAAATGATTTGGGAGGCTAAGACGCCTGGCGCGGTTTTCGACCTCGCCGTCGATGACATCAACTCGGACGGTGAAGTCGAAGTTTTCGCCGCATCACAGCCGGAACTTTTAGTATTGGATTCAAAAGGAAACCAACTTTGGAATGCGACAGGCGTAAGCAGGGTTGACAAAGTCACAACCACTGACTTATTAAATGATGGGAAGCGCGAGGTATTGTTCGGCTCCGACAACGTTTACGCATACACTGCGGAAGGGACGAGGTTGTGGACTGCGGTAACAGCGGACCGAGTTTACACGCTTATCGCATCAGACCTGAACAACGACGGTTCCCCGGAAGTGCTAGCGGGCTCGGACTCGCTTTACGTGTTCGCAGACTCGGGAGAAAAATTATTCAAGTCGAAGCTTCTCGTATCGGTTGGAGACCTTGCAGTATCTGATCTTAGCGGCGACGGGATGGGAGACGCAGTACTGGGTGCGGTAAAGCAGGTGATACTACTTGAGACCGCCACCGCAGCCGTCAAGCAAAGCGCCCTGGCCTTCGAGCAGCTCGCACTAGACTTTGAAAGAGACAGGCTTAATGAGTCTGCAATCGAATACGCTCAGAAGGCGCGCGCAGCATACCTTCAGGTGGGGGATCTTAAGGGAACTTCAAGGATGGTTAATTTGATTGACAAGCTTGAAGGTAAAGTCGTGGTGGAAAACAAGACTTCAACTTCGATAAAATCGATTCTGCCTCCCAAGGATGTTGAGCCTGCCGACGCGCAAGACATTGCAATTTCAGCGAAAAAATTTTTCGGAGGCTTAACCCCAGGCTCGATAAAAAATGCGTTGGGCAGATACAAGCTTGCATCAGTGGGAATATTCATTGTGACAGCCTTGATCGTCTTCTCCGTCTGTGTGGTCTATCTCGTCGGAAGGGGGATGGACCATGCAACCGAGCGGGGGAAAACCCCCAAGATTGAAGACAATTTATCGCCTAAAAGGGCTATGCGGCGGGGTTTGGTCAGGGGTGTTGAGAGGAGGATGGGACTTAAGATTTGAATCCGTTAGTTCGCACCAGTAAGCCTTATTATGTCGGATATTCTCCTCGCCGCAGTGTCTATGAAGTAAATTGTGAGTGCGGCAGCGAGAAAGTAGAGTGTTAAATGGTTTTTCTCTGTTGAGGTTACTTTCGAACGGTTTTTCACGGAAAAAACCACGTCTTGAGTAAGCTGCAGTGATTCGCCGCTCACATACAGTTTTCCCTGGCTTAGGCGCGCGAGCTTTTCCAAACCCGCTAGGTCTACTCCCACATCCTTGTATTCTTTTGGATAGTTCACGGAAAAGCCTGTGGAGTCCGTCCCATCTTCGGACGCAGCCCCCGCCAGGTATACTCCCGAAGTGGTGGCTTGATACTCGCCGGTGTACAAGTTCAATCCAATCCTTTTCACAGGGAAATCCTCTTCCCCCCCGCCAAACGGTGAAAGCCTAACCACCAGGGGTTTGTCGCATTTGGCTATCACAAGCGCGGGTTCCCCTAAAAACGAGTCTTCAACCTCAATGAGCGTGTTTTTCCTGCCTTCAATGTCTCCGACAACCCAGTTGGTAAGGCTGGGAATGAATTTTGCAGCTTCACCGGAGTATAGTCCAGTAGCCCAGGTAAGGCCGTTGTCGGTTGAAAGGGATGCGACCCTCCCGAGTCCGAACCGCCAGACGGTGAGAATCGGGGATCCTCCCTCAGTGGAAAGTAGAACTTGGGCGTTAAGCTTCTCCCTGACGTTATTGTAGTCGGAAATCTCCGCCCCACCAAGGTTTAGATTCCGGGTTATGAAGTGGTGGGGATCCAACACGGCAACCGAAATCTTTTCCTTATCGTCCTTCGCCTCCCGGTTGAAGGAAAGCTTCAGCCTCTGATACTCCTTAGGCTCGAAAAAGAGCGCTCCTGAAGCTTGGGAGATGTATTTTAGTGTGGAGATTCCCACGTTGTCTTGGCCTACACCCACAAGGTAGACTTTAACGCCTTTTTGGGTGAGGGATTTAATCGAGTCAACGGTTGAGGGGAGCCTCGTAAGCCGGATGATCCCGTCAGATAATAACACGATAATCCTCTCGTTCGACTCTTCCCGCAGATAGTCTTCAGACATTTCAAGGGCCTGTATCATGTCCGTATCCCCGCCGGACTTAAGTTTTAGTATCCTGTCGATCACCTTGTCCCTCCCAACGTCGACTGGCACGATATTTGAGATGGGAAACGCATTCATGTTGAAGGCGATAACTCCAAGGGAATCATTCAAGTCGAGCTCTCCAATAAGTTTTATTGCCAATGCTTTTTCCAGATCGATTGTTTTTTCCGTTATGCCAGTATACTGCCCGCTCCCTGAAATGTCCATTAGAAACAGCGCCGTGATCGGCCTTCTTTTTTCCTTGGGCTTTTCCCGGGAGCGTACTGGGAGCATATTTTCTATGTAGCTTAGGTTGTAGCCTCCCCAATCGTATGAAGCGTTTCCGCCAACGATTACGAGGCCGTTTCCGTCGGTCACGTAATTTCGCAGTGACTCGATGTTTACGTCCAGGGGGTGTGAGTCGATGTTGTCTATGTAGATTGCTGTGTAGGGTGTGAAGTCTCGGGGTATTGAGCCTGCTTCGGTGACGTCGTATAGTTTTCTAAGAATCTGGGATAAGGGAGAGTTCGGATTGCTGGACACTACGAGGACTTTGGGTTTTGCGACTACTTCCACGACCTTCGTGTAGTTGTTGTTGGCGTGGAAGAAATCGTTTCCGGAAGGGACGATTTCGAATGTGATTCTCCTGATTCCTTCGTCTTTGAATGTTAGAGTGAATCCGATGTATTCCGTGGTATTAGTTTGCTTGATTTTTTTGGCTGTTTTTTTGTCGCCGTCAACGTGGATTCTAAGGTCGTATTCTGACTCTTCACCCCCGGTTCTTGAGACTTCCACGATAACTTCATAATCGGATTCCTTCGGAGTCTTCGCCGCACCGTAAACGTTTGTGATCGACGCGTCAAGATAGGAGGGTCCTGGAAGGATCGGGTATATTGTCGCATTAGACTCGGAGATGAGCCGTGCAATCGAGCTTAAATCTTTACCGTGGTTGGATTTTCCGTCGCTCACCACCAGTATGATGTTGTTTTCCTTGGAGGAGCCTAGAATCGTCTGGTATAGGGCGTCTCCCAGCGCAGTCCTATTGCCTCCGCCGAAGTAGTTTATTTTAATATCGCTTTCCGTCGTATACGCAGATACTTTAGACTTGATTTCTTCGAAAGCATTTTTTGCGATCGAGCGGTAGTTGGGGTATAATCCCATGCTCTCTGACGAATCCACCAAAACAGTGATTGTTGATTTCTTTTCTATTCCATCATCCTCTTTTAACACGTAGGGGGAGGCTGTCGCAATCAGGAGAAGTGAGAGTATGATTATCCTTGACAACAGGAAGGATCTTTTACGGCTGTTTAACCGGCCGCGAAGTGGTATTACGAAAAATAGGATTATTGGGAAGAACAAAAAGAGCATCTTCGGTTTTTCCAAGTGTATTTCCGCAATTATCGGGGTGATTTTTGAAATGGCATTGGTTATGTAGGGGATCGTGTTTCTCCCGGTCTCAGTTAATTGTGAAATGATTTCAGCTTGCATAGTAACCCCTCCGCCTTAGGAAAAACGCCTCAAAGACTAGTATTAATATCGCTGCGAATGCAAGCCAGGTGTAAATCTTTTTGTCGACCTCAACCTCCTCCTCCTCGATTTTAAAGGACTCTGCCGGGACAGAGTTTTTAACATCCAAAATAATGGAGGTGTTAGACTCCCGAGAGTTTTCCAAGTTCACAGTCAACGTGTCTACTCCGCTTTCGTGTTCAATATAGTAGACTCCCACCTCATCAAGCAGGATGTTTGATGACTGAATCTTCTTCCCCCGAGGCGTTGTGACCAATACCTTACCCTTGACTTTAGGCATGTAATCTCCTGCAGAATACGATGATATGGAAACCTCACCTTCCGGGACGTTAACCCAGTCAATCAGCCGAGACCAGAGTATCGGGTAAGACGCAGTGTAGTAAAAGTTACTCCACTCGGGATCAGAGCTAAGTCCCAGGTACACTACCTTCCCCTTGCCGTATGTGTGGTAGGTTATGAGGGGGTTTCCGTCGCGGGTTTCGGCGAGAGTTACAGTGTCGTTTTTCGCACAAGCCTCATAGTATCTTTTTACTATGGTCTCTTCGAATACTACTTCACGCTCGTCTATTGCCTCATGGTTTAGTTTTCTGATGATTTCAGATTCCCTGTTTATGACTCCCGACAATGTGATTGGAAGCATCTTTTTGAATTTAGGATCGGTTACTCTTGTCAAGCCCATTGAAGGCGACACCACTAAGGCTCCACCCCTCAAGACGACCTGCTCGATGTCGGCGTAGGTTCCGGGGAGAACCTTGTCTTCTTCGAAGTTGCCCACGACGACCGTGTCAATGTCTTCCGTGCGGGGGGTGACCGGCGGGGCGGAATCAAACAACCGGACGTTGTTTATCGAACCCAACGCGTAGCGGACGAACCTGTCCCCGCCGATAAAGTCGTTTGAAATCAGAACAAGACGCAAGGTTCTAAGCTCTGTCAGATAAACCATCGCCTTGTTGTCAACTATCAAGTCGTCGCTTTCATCAAGTTCGACTGTTATCAAGTGTTCCCGCCAGCTTACGCTAAACTCCCTTGTATAGAGTACGCTCGAATGGGGTGGGACTTTTCTTTCGATGGAGTCGAAAGTCTGATTGTCAAGCAAGACGTCTGCCTTGACTAACTCCTCCCCGTCTCCATAGTTTGTCACCATGAAGCTTAAGTACACGCGAGTCTTGTCTGTTGGAGTTCGAGATGCGATAATTGAGGTTATGGCGAAATTTCTGTGGCCTTTGTTCGCGCTTACGAACTCAACGTGAGTGCCTTCTCGCTGGGCTATGCTTTTCGCAGCCTCAACGTCCATCCCGTCCTGGAAGGAGAAATCCGAGAACACAAAAATCTTCTTTGAAGCGTTTTCCTCGGTCAACAAGTCTTTGGAAAAGTATAGGGCGTCGCCGAGATTTCCAGGGGAGTCCGACGGCCTAAGCTTGGAGAGTACTGTGAGCGCCTGGCTTGGAGTCCCCTTCTTAAACGCCAGTATCGGGATTTTTTCCGAGATGACTATTGCCACGGAATCCTCCTCTGTGAGAGACCCCAAAACCTTTTGAGCGGCTTTGACAGACTCGTCGAACCGCGTAGGGTAGACGTCGTTTGCCTTCATGCTTGCTGAAGCGTCTAAAAGAAGGATCACTGATTCCCTGTTTTTAACTACTTCATTAGTTTTGTAGAAGGGGTTTGAGATTGCGAGTATGAGAAAGGCGATTATCAGAATCTGGATTAGAAGGAGTGGGTCTGTCACAAATCTTTTGATTGCAGAATGGAATCTCTTAGACTTTTCAATGTGTTTTATGAACATGATTGATGAAAAAACTATCTTTTTCGGCTTGGGTTTCAGAAGGTAGAGTAGTATTAATGGTATTATGAGCGTGAAAGCCCAAAGTGCTTGCGGTAGGCCGAAAAAAAGGTTAATTGGAGGGTAGGCTGGCATTTTCCACCTCCCGGTTTATTAGAGATACGAAAGTCGGGAAAATCGGCTTGTCAGTTGTAACCGAGTAAAAGTCGACTCCTAATCGGTCGCAGATTTCCCTTACAGCGTAAGTATGATCAATCAGACTTTTACTATAGTCTTTTATGAACTTGGGGGACATGAAAGACCTCTCTTGCGCGTGGTCTTCAATGTCTTCGAATATGATGTCGTCTTTGAAGGTGAGTGACACTTCACCGGGATCAAGTACTTGCACTAGTAGGAGTTCGGCAGAACTTTTCGCAATCCGGAATATTCCCTCCTCAAGCTCGTTTAAGGGTTGGAAGAAGTCTGAGAAGAGTATGACGTATGCCTTGGATTTAATGAGGCTTCGATACTCTTGCATGCACTTGGCCATGTCGGTAGACCCTTCAAGTTTTGTCGCATTCAACACTTCAATCGCCTTGAAGAAGTGGGGTTTCCCCCGCGCCAAGTCCATGACGGCCCGAAGCTTCTCCCCGAAAAGCGAGATAGAGAATTTCTCGTTTTCCTGCACTGCAAGGTAGGCGAATCCTGCGGCAAGGCTCCCGGCGTAATCGAATTTACCCATATTCTGGGTCGTAAAGCTCATGGACGAACTCGCATCCAAGAGTATGTGTAATGCGAGATTCTTCTCGACTTCATAGCGTTTTATGTATAGTTTCTCTGTTCTCGCGTAAATCCTCCAGTCGACGGTCTCAAGGTCGTCTCCAGGAAAGTATTCGCGGTGATCGATTATCTCAATGCCCTTGCCCTGCTGAATGCTCTTTTTCGTCCCTGTGTAAATGCTTGAAACCCTCCTCCTCGAAGTTAGGGTAAGCTTTTTAAGCTCGTCGATAAAGGATGCGTCTATGGGCATCAGCCTACCTCGTGCAGTATCTCCTCGATCACTTCGTCCGCGCTAATCCCCTTGCGCTCGGACTCAAAGTTTAGTATAAGCCTGTGGCGGAGGATCGGGTAGGCCATAAACTTTACGTCCTGTTTGTTCACATAGTTTCTACCCGAGATGAGGGCACGCGCCTTAGCGCCCAACACCAGGCCGATGGCAGCCCTAGGAGATGCCCCGTAGTCCAAGTATTTTTTCGCGAACTTGTTTTTCCCGGGTCTTGTGTTTGTGACAATGTCCAAGACTTTTTCCTTGAGATCCTCAGACATGGGCATCTTCCGGGTTAAGTCCTGTAAAACCAGCAAATGTTTTTTCGTAAGTACTTTTTGCACGCTCGGCTGTTTTTCAGACGCATAAAGGTTTATTATCTCGCCTTCTTCTTCACGCTTTGGATAATCTACTAGTATCTTGACCAGAAACCGGTCTAGCTGGGCTTCGGGTAGGGGATACGTTCCCTCCATCTCGATCGGGTTTTGGGTTGCAAGCACGAAGAATGGGGGATCGAGCTTGTAGGTTGAGTTTCCGACTGTGACCTGTTTCTCCTGCATTGATTCCAGAAGGGCTGACTGAGCTTTGGGTGTTGCCCGGTTTATCTCGTCCGCCAAAACGACGTTCGAAAAAATCGGGCCTCTTTCGAAGTGGAAGCTTTTCCGTCCCGCATCATCTTCGACTATGATGTAGGTTCCAGTAATATCCGAGGGCATGATGTCTGGCGTACACTGCACCCTCTTGAAAGACAAGTCCATGACGTCGGCCAGGGTTCGGACCATAAGAGTCTTTCCAAGGCCTGGAAAACCCTCAAGGAGCGCGTGGCTTCCACAGCACACTGCAATCAAAATCTGCTCGAGCACGTCCTGCTGCCCTACAACGACTTTTCCAACCTCATTTCTTAATCCCGACGTAATCTCGCCCATGGCAGAGTACACCTTCTTCACTTCCTCGTCCATTAATTCTTGTTTTCCCTCAGATTCTTCAGCCATATCCCACAGGCTTTTTCCTTTATCTGTCATTTAGCTTCCCTCCAAAAGTTTCTCAAAGTATTTTCGAACAAGCTCCTCCTGTTCTACAGGATAATCCTTGTATTCTTCACTGCCTTCAACTTCAGGCAATGCATAAGCGATTTGCCCGAGAGTCTTAGCCTCCTCGTTCACGTCGACGTCGCCGCCGAACTCGGGGTGAAGCTCCATGTCAAGCTCCTGGCCCCAAAGGTTTGCAGACCCCGGCTCCCCGTAAATATCCAGGTTGGCCTCGCCCCCGACACCCCCACCTTTACCCTCGATCGGGCCTTCGGAAAATCCTGGCTGCAAGCCGCCAGATGACGCCCCCAACTCGTCTTCCTCCTCAGGAGCGGAGTAATCCTCTGAAGACTCCCAGATTCCCCCGCCGAAAAGCCGCTCCCCATTCTCCCGGATTGCCTTCCCGGCCCGGGTTAAGGCAGTCTCCCGGATTTTAAGATCTAGTACCAGATCCTGGTAGCTTACGACGATGAGTGTGATGAATATGAATGCGAGAATAACTGTCGAAAGAGTCCTGTAAGTAAGCTCCTCAACGTCCATGAGCTTAGAGTAGCCCACCATCTTAAGTTTCGACTCCGCAGAATGAAGGAGGTCGTCTACTATAACATTCTTCTTCTCCCTGTTTTCGTACGCAGTCCTCAAGCTCCCGTCAAAATCCGCCTCCACCTGCTCGATCCGCTCCACAATATTGGGCTTGAACAAGAGCTGGAGTATGACCAGGAATTCGATGTACAATGTTGAGGGGATTAGAGCGTAAACGGTTTTCACACCTATCAAGTGGAATAGTATCGTGAATCCTAGAAGGGCTGCGAGATAAAGGATCAGCCACCCGTAAATCCTGGTCAGCCAGTATACTCCCTTAGCCTCTCCCAACTGCCTTAAAAGATTTTTTTTATAAGACTTAGTCATTCCAAACCCTTTATTCTGCTCAGATAATAGTCGGTGTCGTTAATCTTGATTTGAAGCTTGTTTAAGGCGTAGGAGATCTCGTAGATGCTCGCGTCGATGGTCTGGATCTCGCTTTTCACATCAGCCTTAAGGTCATTGTTGCTGATTTCATACGACAGTTCATCAAGGTCACTTACAGCATACTCGATGTCGGAGACTTTATAGCTCATCTCTTCGGAGCGGTCTTCGATGTAGTCTAGGGACGCGCCTATTTGCACGAAAAGATTTTTCATGGTCGTAAACTCGGCCGTCCTCTCATTGTAGTTTTTCGTGAGGGCGCTGAAGTCTTTTATCGTCTTGTCGAGCTCGTTTTGAGTGTCGGTGATTTGTTGGGCGAGGAGTGCGTTTTCAGTCCTTATCTGGTTGAACATGTCTCCGAGGCTTGACTCCCGCTGCCGGCTTATGTCCAAGGCGCTGAAGTACTCGTCCATCTTAGTCTCCTTGTCCTCGAGCGCCTCCTCCCGCTCGTGCAATAGCCGAGTTCTCTCGTCTAGCTCGTATTGAGTGCGATTTAATTCGGCGTAAGTCGCCTCCATCTCGACTCGTGCTTTTTCATAGCGTTTTCCGAGGTCGTGGAAAGTATACTTGTAGTAGGCGGACAAGCCCACAACAGATATGAGCGTTAAGAGTAAAAGCCCCATCAAGGCGTAGTTGACATCCCGTTTCATTGCAATTTTAAAATACGAATACAAGGTTAAATTTAATTCCGAAACTCGAAGACCAGTGCGACAGCCAATGCGAGCGCAGACAATCCGAATATGACGAAGAAGTTTGCGCGCTCCTTCCAGCTTGTCTGGCTGCAGACTATTTGGGATAAAAGGATTGAGTCTGCTGAATCCAGGAGTTTGTGGTTTGAAAGCTTTTCGATCAAGCCTGTCTCCTTGATGATTTTCGCCCGTTTGTTTAGAATCCGGTATTTGTATATGAAGAAGATGAAAAAGCCTGTGACTCCAACATACCAGGATAATTTCCCGTAGATTGGGTCCACTGCATTTAAGGGTTCAATGATTCTTATCGAAACCGTCGCGATAATTCCAATCAGAAAGAAAATCCATGATCTGGCGTTTTCCTCGCATAGTACCCGCATCCCACAAGTCTTGCATTCCGGCTTGTCCATGACAGATTAAGGATTGCAGGGATTCAATAAAAAGCATTCATAAGCCGAGTAGGCGTTTCTCCCTCCAGGCTCCGAAAAGCAG
>Ga0265594_1002249_pt1 | contig 14036 bp, 11 predicted proteins | sample saktaG_11_FD_190147 | JGI IMG/M metagenome (GOLD analysis project Ga0265594, IMG submission 190147) | Saline water microbial communities from Sakinaw Lake, British Columbia, Canada - sak_2011_5_24_80m | ecosystem: Environmental > Aquatic > Non-marine Saline and Alkaline > Saline ... | reverse complement strand
CGTTGTTTTTATATTTAACGATATACTTAACTTCTTGAAGCAGTTCTGCTTCGTCTTGACTCAAAATTTCCAACTTTAAAATATCCTTCGAATAGACGTTTCTTTGATAATAATAAAAACCAAAAATCCCAACTATTACGGTCAAGACAATAAGAAAAATAGTAAATTTCTTCATGTGCCAAGTTTTTATTTATAAAAACGCAGGTGGAAAAGAGAATTTATTCTCTTTGACTTTAACCCTTAAATCATCTTACCAAATTATTCGGTTTGTCTCAAAGTTTCGGCAAGACAATGATTGGAAATTATTTTTAACGAATCGAAATCTTTAATCTCGATTTTTAATCTTTTTAAAGTGGCCCAATCTTTTTCCAACAGAATCCTGATTATTTTAATGGTGTCTGGAGAGAAAACGAGCAAGCTCTCGGGTTTTAATTTTTTCCGACATCGGCTACAAATCAGACATTTTTCTCTTAAACTGAAATAAATACTTTCAGGAATTAATTTTTTCTGACACAAAGAACAATGATAAAGCTCGGGTTGGTAACCCAACAAAGAAAGAAAATTCCAGATGAAATAATAATAAATTAGGTTGTAGATTTTGGGTTTCAGATCGTCGGCATTTAACTTTTGAAATGTTTCTATCAACAAATGCCAGAGTTTTTCGTCTGCCTCTTGACCCTTGACCAATTTATTAAAAATTTCCGAAATCCTATAAGCGACAACCAATCTTGCCAGATCTTTTTTCAGATTTTTAAAACCTTCAATCAAAATCGCATCAGTCAAAGTTTTGTGGGTTTTACCTTGAATAAATTCAATCTCAGATAAATAAAAAATTTCCAGCCCTCCTCTTAATTTTGATTTGATTTTCCTTATCGCCTTAGCCAATAATTCCAGTTTCCCGAAATTTTTTGTATAAATGGTGAAAAGACGATCCGCTTCTCCACTATCAATTTTTTTCAAAATAAAACCCTGGGTTCTGTAATGAGTAAACATCTTCTAAATTATATCATAAATACACTCAAATAAAACGCCGCATCCGAAAGGCGCGGCACAATAGAATAATAAAAATTTTCTATTTAAAATGTTAAAAATTATTTTTCCAATTCGACAATCACCTTATCGATTTCGTCCAAGCAGGCCTGTTGCGTTTTAATAGCTATGGCATCCAAAACCATATCAGCCTTAATCAATCTTATTAATTCCTCTTTCTCATCTGGAGTCAGACAATCTTCTTCTTTTTTCCCCGATTCTTTTCTGAGTTTAGCTTTAACCGAAAGCTCTTTTACTTTGTCTTTTACTTTATCGGAAAATTCAGTTTCGTCTATTATTTTTGTGAATTGGTCAATAATGCTCATATTCTTTCTTGCCGAGGGGACGCTGGCGGAGGCGGACCAAACGTCCGACCAATTGGCCTGCCTAATTTACCTCCCAGCATCTCAATTAATCTTATAATTTTTCCTTTTTTATAAATCCTATCGTACCCCCTTACCAACTGTTCACTTACCTTCCCGGATCCTTCCCTTATCGCCGTTTCTAATAAGCTGTTATAATATTCCGGTCTTTTGTCGGCGGGTATATCTTCAAGAGCTCGGATTTTTTCTCTCATAATTACGCTTTTCCTTATAGCTTCCCCCACCTGAACCCTCCCTGCAATATATCTACCGGCTTCCTCTACTGCCGCAGCGGGAGATAAACCTATTGCAGCTAAATCTTTTCCGCCCTCAACGGCAATGTCTTTTCCCTTTTTCATTCCTAAAATTCCAAGCTTATCTAAAGCTGCCACATAAGACAAACCTTCAACTAATTTACTTAATCTTTCTTTCCCTACTTTTTTAACGTCTTTTAGGGAAGAAATTTTTTCTTCCCGTATTGCCTGCGCATTTTCCGTTTCTTTGATTGTTTTTTTGACCCCGGCTTCCTGCTTTTCCTCCTTGGTCAATTCTTCGACGGGCTTTTTCTCCAGCTTCTTTTCCAGCTTTTCTTTAAGAAAATCTGTCATTGGCGTTTCTTCCTTCCCGAGATTGAAAAATGTTTTAAATTCCATCGGTTTTCCCTCTCCATCTTTTATTGTCTCGTCTTTTTCATCCAAAAGCTCCGCCTTCCCGTGTAATAATCCCCTGTATTTCACAGAATATCCTAATTCGCCAAGATAAAAATCCCGAGTGATTTCATTTTTATCAGCTAAAGAAAGTTTTTCTCCACTTCGAGTCCTATCTTTTTCTAATTTTTCTTCCAATCTTTTTTGGATTTCCTCAAAAGATTCAGCCGGTTTCTCAATCCCAACCTCCTTTAAAATCTCTTCTGCTTCTATTCCTTTTTTGGGAATTTCTGCGGTTGCCACCTCTTTTTTCTCTTCGGCCAATTCTCTTTCTGCTTCCTTTATTCTTTCTTTTCCTCTCGTATCTCCTAGTCTAGTAAAAGTTTCGTACCAATCCTCCGTTTCTTTTTTTTCTCTTTCTCTGCTCCCTATTTTCTTCTCTTCAGGAATCATCTCTCTGGCTTCTTCAATTTCTTCTTCAGAACGAATATGACCCCTTTCTTCAAAGTCGCTGTTTTCTCCCGGCAATTTTTCTTCGAATTTTTCAGCCATAAATTTAATTAAGCTTCCTTTACAAATTTAATCTTTCTTAATTTATTTTGATACGTCTTTATAAAAAAGTCAAGTGCCAGCGTTAAAGCTTTCTCTGTAACCTTTGGAAAAGCTCTTCCTCCACCTTAGCGCGGTCGCGACCGTATTTAACCTTCGAATATTCTTTAATTAAGCGAGCCACTTCAGGATTCCCTCGAGAGGGAGGGTAGGTAACGACATTAAAGGGCTTCGAAGTCTCTCCTTTAACCAAAAGCCTGAATGCGGCATTGTAATTATCCAAATTAACCAAATCTTCTTCGTCAAAAACTGGTTCAAACTCGCTAATCAGATATTTGGCATCATCTGGGCCCACTCTGAAAGCTAAAATTGAACCGACATTGCCAAAAATTGCTTTTCTAGTTTCTTCATCAAGCTGACCAATGAATTGATGACCAAAAATCATACTCAAACGATATTTCCTAGCTTCAGCCAAAGCTGAAGTTATTGTTTGAGTGGTAACGTTATGAAACTCGTCGATGTAAAGGTAAAAATCCTTTCTTTCCTCTTCCGGAAGTTCTGTTCGGGAAAAAGTAGCAATTAAAATTTTACCGACAATAATCATACCTAATAAATAGCTGTTGATGTCGCCGAGCTTCCCTTTTGAAAGATTGATAATTAAAATTTTCCCCTCATCCATAATGTCCCTCAAATTAAAACTGGATTTTTGCTGAGAGATGATTGGCCTGACCGAATCATTGGCTATAAAGATATTCATTTTGCTGGTGATGTAGGGGACCATATTAGCCAAAGCTGCTTCGCCTCCGGCCTTTTCGGCTTCTTGTTCCCAAAAATTTTTGACTACGACATTTTTACATCTTGAGAGTTTGTATTTGCGAAACTCTGCATCTGCCAAAACCTTGGGGATCTCAATCAGAGTGCTACCAGATTCCGGATCTTCCATTATTAATAACAAAGCATTTCTCATATATTGTTCAAAAACCGGCCCGCCAAAACCCATTGCTTTCAAATTGTACAATTTCTCAAAAATTTCAATTATTTCATTAACTACGAAAGTTTTGGCTTCCGGGAATTTCGGATCAAATTCCAACATATTCAAACCTAAAGGTCTTTCAGCGTCTCCCGGATTGAAATAAACTACGTCTTCGGCCCGAGAAGCCGGGATTAAACTGAGCACCTTTTCGGCTAAATCTCCATGAGGGTCAATTAAACAAACTCCCTTTCCAGACTCAATATCCTGTTTTATCATTTCCTGGAGCAAGACGGATTTACCCGTTCCGGTTTGACCGATAACATAGAAATGTCTTCTTCGATCATCATCTAAAATACGAACCTCTCTCTCCTTGTCCCGAAAGACGTTTTTCCCTATCACCAAACCTTCTTCCGGTAAATTATCAGGAGGCGGAGCCTGCTTGGCTTTTAACCATTTAATATGGGGGGTAAGAAGCTGAGGCGAAGGAAAATGAAATATGCCGGCCAGCTCACCCGCTGAAAGAACAACTGATTCTGGCTCGTTGAAAATTCTAAAAGAAAAACGATAAAAAAGTTTTCTTAAGTGCGTTTTCAATAAAGGTTTTTTGAAAACCATTTGATTCAAAAGAGGGTGGTTGAATTGATCAAAAGCGCTCTGTAATTCAAGTAATACCTGCTCTGCCCTTTCTCCTGTTGGCGCCGAAGTCAAAATCCGCAAGTTGACGTCAAAAAGCGACTGAGAAATTTTATCGGAAATGGCAGTAATCATTTGCTGCTGAGTAGGATTAAGCCCGACTGCTGGCTGGAGCACATCCCCAGGCTTAAGAGATTGCCGTTGTTGAGACGATTTATGAATAGAATCAATCATTTTCTGGCCTATTTTTTTTATTGGTTTCCGGCTGGGCCGGATTAAAATTTGCACGGCAGCTCCTTCATTCTCTTTGGCTAATTTAGTAAATACGCTGGTTATAGCAGATAAAGGATCGGCTCCAAACTCCCGAAAAGATTTTAAAGGTATGGCCGACGATTTCTTCAGATGAGCCCTGCTTCCGACTGAAAATCCGGTTGGATTAAAAATATTATAATCGGGTACCTGCTGAACTTGGGCTTTCGGCCAAAAACCTAAAATTTCTTTTTCCATCATGGGAGCCAAAAACCTTGGACAAGCAACATAGAAATAAATCTGCTCGCCGATTCTGTGAACTGCAATTTCAAAAACAAAAGCCGGGTTGCCAAGAAAAAATCGTCTTATCTTACTCTTCTCTTCTATCCCGGCTAAAGAAGAGTAAAATTGTTCGGCAGTCTTTAAGTACTCCTCCAGGGTAATTTCTCTTTCGCCCTCTTTTTTAGCTCTTTGAGGAAGAGTCACTAAAAAAAGCTGCAGATTCATTCCTCTGCCTAAAAATCCTTTCTCTTTTTTCTTTTTTAGAAGAATAAAAAAAACTAAAAGAAATAAAATAAAGAATACAACGAAACCAATCCAGATCGGATTTATATCTTGTAAGCTCAAATTAAAATCCATTAAGGTTTTATGATTTTTTTCTCAACCAATTCTTTGTAGTACCTATCGGCTAAGATATCATGGAATTCGTCTAAGATAGCCGGGTTATCTATCCCTTTGGCAACAGAAATCGCTTCCTCCAGCCCTTTTTCAAAAACCAGGGAAACCAAAGCTCCCACCTGCTGAGTGGCCGGAAATTTATTTATTTCTTTTGCTTCGTCGCGAGTAACCAGAGGGGCAACGGTAGTTGGCGTCTGCTGAAGCTCTCTTAAATAATTTTTAATTTCCTGTTTGACCGCTTTTTCTTCTTTTTCGGGAGTTATCGGGAGTTCTTCTTTCCTTAACTGAGCCTCTAATCGCTCAACTCTTTTCTGTAGAATTCCAACCTCTGTTTCCGACGTTATTTTTTCCGGCTGAAAATTTTTCTCTGCCATTATTTTATTTTAGCACGGTTTAAAATTTTTCTATAACCTTCTCAAAAAAATCCAGGCGTTTCTTTAATTTAGGGTGAACCGGACCTTCTTTAATTTTTTTTATCTGCTCGTTGACCGAATTGACAAAATCGTGGAAAATCTTTCCTTCCAAGCCTGGATCATCTAAGGCCTTTTTTATTTCTTCTTTAGACATGGCAAGATAAAAAAGAGGGATCTGATAGACGGCCCCCTTTTTCAATTCCATTTTTTCAGTTTTTTTCTCAAGAGAAATGCCGTATTTTAAGTCGGCTCCGCCTCTCTGCCAATTTCTATCCAAGACCTTGTTCTTTTTTTCTTCAAATCTTTCCCCACTGGCAGCTCCGATTTCGTCAAAAGCACAAACTATATTACCAGTTTCTCTTTCCAAAATTAGGTTATCTACCTTATTTCTAGCATCATCATATTCTGAAGTTCTGGTTACAATAAAATCTTTTCCCAGGTTTTTGTGCAGGATGGAGGTTGTCAGCATCTCAAAAACATCACCCAGGGGCACATCCCTCAATGCTTTTTCTTTGGAAAAAGCCCACGACCAGCGGCTTTCAGCAATAGCCGATCGCTCCCATCGATCCTTCAAGTCTTTAATCCACGCCTTGTCTGATTCAATGGATTGCTTCGAATAAACGCTGCTGAATTTATTAATGTCGATTCTTGCCCTTTCATCGACGGGAACTCCCTCTTTCTTCAACCCCAAAGACATCTCTCCGATGTAATCCCTTAATCCTTCCAATCCCTCTTTCCTGGCCTCTTTTTGCTCCGGCTGCGCTTCCGGCGTTTCTTCTTTCTCAAAAAATTGTGGCTGTTCGAATGACATAAATAAAACTTAGAGTTTTTTAATACCGAGCCAGAATTTCTGTTGGTCAATTTTTATTTCCTCCCCGACGAGAAAAACTTTTTCTGATTTTTCTTTAACGATAAAATCTTTGGCTTGCGTCTGGGATAAAATAATTTTTTTATTTCTTTCTAAGACGTTATTCAGTTCGGAAACGCCAAAGCATTGAATTGAAATTTTATCTTCTGGCTTTAAACCGGCTTTTTTTCTCATTTCCTGAATCTGACGGATAACCTCCCGAGCCATTCCTTCTTCTTTCAAAGCCGGGGTAATTTCAATATCTAATTTTAGAACCTTGCCGAAAATTATTTTCTTGACATTGACCTCTTCCTTAATCAATTCCTGCAACTCTTTATCAACTCCTTTTGGAATTTGAAGCAAAGCGAGCGGCTGGCGAACTTTAATTCCGACCTTCGCTCTTTCTGCTAGGGCCTGATTGACTATTTCCCTGACTTTCTCCATTCTCTGGTTTAATTTATTATCAATCAGCTTTTTATCAGCTTTGGGCCAATTCTCTAAATGTACAGATTCAGGTTTTGCCGAAAGCGAAGAAGAATTGGAAATTCTGCGATATATTTCTTCACTTAAAAACGGAACGAAGGGAGCTGTTAATTTTGAAAGTGTCTGGAGAACGAATCTTAAGTTGGGTGCGGCCTCTTTAAAACGTTTCCGCGACCTTCGGATATACCAAAGCGAAAAGTCATTAACAACGAAATCCTCAATCAATCTGGCTGCTCCCGTCACGTCATAATTTTCTAATTTTCCCGTCGCCTCTAAAATCAAACTATTCAATTTTGAGATTATCCATTTGTCTAAAACATTTTTACTTTTGAGCCGCAATCTCGAATTTTTACTGTATGTTTCAAAAAATATAAAACAATTCCAAAAAGTCAAAATAAACTTTTTTAAAGTTAAATCAACTTCTTTTTCGGAAAAAAGTTTTGCGTCGCCCGGCTGGTTTACGATATAAAAATACCATCTGACGGCATCTACCCCGTATTTATCGACAACACACCAAGGATCAACTATGTTTCCTTTGGACTTTGACATCTTCTCTCCTTTCTCATCCAAAACATGCCCCAGAGAAATGACGTTTTTATAACAGATTCCTTTCCCCAAAAGAGTTGAAATGGCTAATAAAGTATAAAACCACCCTCTGGTTTGATCAATCGCCTCAGAAATATAATCTGCCGGGAATTGGATTTTCCCCTCAAACGGATAATGGCATTGCGCGAACGGCATTGAGCCAGAATCAAACCAGCAATCAATAACTTCGGTCGTCCTCTCCATTAATCCTTCTTTGCATGCTGAGCAATAAAATTTTACTTCATCGACATAAGGCTTATGGAAATCTAATTCTTCTTTTTCGTTGTAGGGTAAAACTTTAAAATCCAGCTTTCTGCACTCCCCCGTCTTAATCTGAAGACTCTCTCTGAATTTAATTGTTTCTTCCCTGGACAAACCCTTGACTGCGCTTTCCAGCATGGTCAGAGGAAGTTCATGGCTGACAATCACAATATTTTTATTTTGATATTTCTTGTCGATTTCTTTTAGAAAACCGTACATTCTTTTTTTGACGTCGATATAATTTTCTCCTTTCGGCGCCCTGACCTCAAACCTTTTTAAATAATAATCAATCTTTGAAAGTTTCTTTTCCTTGTCCCAAAATTTACCGGCCTCGCTGACCGATTTACCGTTTAATTGCCCCATATCAAGTTCGCGAAGTCTTTTGTCAAAAATCATTTTAGCTCCGGTTTTCTGAGAAACAATTTCTGCTGTTTGTTTCGTCCTCAACAAATCGGAAGAAAAAATTAAATCAATCTTTTTCATTTTTTTTGCGCAAGCTACAACCTCTTTTTCCCCTTTTGGAGTTAGGGGACAATGAATTTTTTCCGGCCAGGAAACAACGATGTCTTTCAAGTTCCTCAAAGAATGGCCATGCCTTAAGATGAAATAATTATTTTTACTAAAATTTTGAGACGTTAAATCTTTTTTTGAACCGACCGCTTCGACCTTGCCGCATTTTTTGCATTTCCAAATCGGCAAAGGCGTCCCCCAATATCTTTCCCTGGAGAAAGCCCAATCTTTTATTTCCTTTAACCACTCGCCAAACCTACCATCTTTTAAGTGCGAAGGCACCCAATTAATCTTTTGATTATTAATGAGAAGGTCTTTTTTGACCTTCTGCATATTTATAAACCAACTTTGTCTCGCATAATAAAGCAAGGGAGAATTACACCTCCAACAGAAAGGATATTCATGCTCATAAATCTCTTCTTTTAGTAATAGCCCCTTTTTCTTCAGCTCGTTGACAATTAAAGGATCGGCCTCTTTAACGAACATTCCCTGCCAATTTTTAACTTCTTTTTTAAATTTTCCTTCTTCGTTAACGTTCAGTAAAACCGGCAAATTATTTTCTTTCCCAATCTCCATATCTTCTTCCCCGAAAGCCGGAGCAATATGGACTAAACCGGTCCCATCTTCCAAAGAGACGAAATCTCCGGCCACCACAAACCAAGCCTTTTTCTCTGGCTTGTGAAAATTAAAAAGCGGCTGATATTCTTTACCAAGCAAGCTCTTCCCCTTAAGCTCTCGAAGAACTTTAAATCCCGTTCCCAAAATGAACAATCTCTCTTTAGCTAAAATTAAATTTCCTTGTCCAGTTTCAACTTCGACATAGGTAAAATCAGGGTTTACGGCAACCGCCGCATTCGCAGGCAAGGTCCAAGGAGTGGTTGTCCAAATTAATAAATATGTATCGGATTGATTTTTAAGAGAGAGCTTTATGTAAACTGAGTTTTCTTTGACGGTCTTGTAACCGAGAGCCACCTCATGGCTGGAAAGACCGGTGCCGCAACGAGGGCAGTAAGGAATTATCTTGTAATCCTGATAGATAAACCCTTTCAAGAAGAATTGTTTGATAATCCACCAAACTGTTTCTATGTAATTGTTTTCATAAGTAATATAAGGGTTTTTTACGTCAAGCCAGAATCCGATTCTTTCCGTCAAATTTTCCCAGTCTTTTTTGTATTCCCAAACTGATTTTTTGCACAAAGCGTTGAATTTAGCGATACCATATTTTTCAATGTCTTTTTTGTGCTTCAGCCCTAATTTCTTTTCAATTTCCAATTCGACCGGCAGACCGTGGGTATCCCAGCCGGCTTTTCTCAAGACTCTAAAACCCTGCATTGTTTTATAGCGGCAGACAATATCCTTAAAAACGCGCGATAAAACGTGATGAATGCCCGGTTTGCCGTTGGCTGTCGGCGGACCTTCATAAAATACAAAATCAGGCGCCTTTTTTCGCTGCAGAATTGATTTTTCAAAAGTCCTGTTTTTCTTCCAATATTCCAGTGTTTTCTTTTCTGATTGAGAGAAATCAATGTTCATAAACTACATTTTTTCGGGGACGGAAACGCCCATTAAATCTAGGGTATTTTTTAAAACTATCTTCGCAGCTAAAACCAAAGATGATCTTGCTTCGGACAGCTCTTTGTCGTCAGAAACAACCCTGCAATCCTGATAAAATTTATGGAAAGTTGTTGCTAAATCCATAGCGTATTGCGGCAACCTTTGTACCTGATAATCTTCGCTAATGTCTTCAACAACTTCCGGCAATCTAATTAATTGCTTGATTAGCCTTAATTCCGAAGGATGGTTAATATGTTTATAATCTGGATTTTGGGATTTGGAATTTCCGAATTTGCGCATTATTGAACAAATCCGGGCGTGGGCGTATTGAACGTAATAGACTGGATTTTTTTCCGATTGTTCTTTGGCCAAATCCAAATCAAAATTTAAATGCGTGTCAGGACTTCTGGTTAAAAAGAAAAATCTGGCAGCGTCCAAACCGACTTCATCAATCAACTCGTCTAAGGTTACGTAAATTCCGGTCCTTTTTGCCATTTTTGCCTCTTTCCCCTGCTGGATAAGACGGACCAACTGCATGATGACAATACGAATATTCTCTTTGTTGAAGCCTAGGGCCTCGGCCGCTGCTTTAATTCTGTTGATATACCCGAAATGATCTGCTCCCCAGAAAAAAAATAATGTTTTAAATCCGCGTTTAATTTTATTTTTAAGGTAAGCCATGTCAGATAAAAAATACGTTGGCTCTCCATCAGCCTTAATTAAAACCCTGTCTTTGTCATCGCCGAATTTGGTTGATTCGAACCATAGCGCCCCTTCTTTTTCATAAGACAATCCTTCTCTCTTCAAAAAATCTAAAACCTTATTCACTTCTTTTTTTTGATACAAAGTTTTTTCCGAAAACCAAGTGTCAAACTTAATTTTCATCTTCCCGACCGTCGGTTTTATCGTCTCTCTCAAGATGATCTCAGCTGCTTTCCCACCAATCTTTTCCGCGTTTTCTCCCTTAATTTTTTTTCTTAAATCTTCAATATAATTCCCCTTATAGACTGCTTCTGAATCGCCCAGAATAGAATGACCCAGCTTTCTTACCTGTTCGCCGGTATCATTAATATAGTATTCTCGTTCCGTTTCAAAGTCGGTTTTAATTAAGACATTAGACAAAACATCACCGCAAAATCCGCCTCGGCCATTGCCCAATGTCAGCGGGCCGGTTGGATTTGCTGAAATAAATTCAACGTTAACCTTCTGTCTTTTTCCGATTTTTGACTGCCCGAATTTATCTTTTTGTTTTAAAATTCCCCTAACTTGTTTTCGCAAATATTTTTTTGAAAGAAAAAAATTAATAAACCCGGGGCCAGCGGTTTCAACTTTCTCAAATATCTTAGGTTGCTGTTTGTCTATTTCAGTTTTTATTAAATCGGCAAGCTCCCTAGGGTTATCGTAGCGATGCCCAAGGGGAGTCCATATCGTTCCATCTTTTTCACCGCCGGGAATATGAGAATCTACGGCGTCGGTAAATTGTTTATAGATAACGATCGCAACATTACTTGAATAATCACCGTGCACCGTTTCTCCTGGCCTATCTATTCTTATTTCCGGGAAATCAGAAACATTGAAAGCTTTTCTTTCTTGAAGATTTTCTATGGCTTTTTCTATTAATTTTTTAATTTCTTCTCTTGCCATTAGTTTAATATTATTTCTAAAACTTTTTCCGCATCTCTCAGGTTCTCCAAAACGAAATCTGCGCCAGCGTCTTTTAATTGTTCTTCTGAATAAATCCCTGTTGCCACACCAATGGTTTTTACTCCAGCCCCTTGAGCTGCTTCTATGTCTCGAGGAGTGTCTCCAAAAAGAAAAACATTATCATTGTTCACAGGACCGATATTTTCTTCCGCTTTTTTGATCGCCAATTTCACCAAATCGGTTCTATCGATGCCGTCGCTGCCGAAACCGCCAATCTTAAAATAATCATTAACTCCGGCAATCTTTAATTTCCCTCGAGCAATATCTTCCAGGTTGCCGGTCACCAAGCCCATTAAAATATTTTTTCGGCTCAACAGTTCCAGCAAATCCTTTACTCCCTCGTAAAGAAAAATTTCACCGCTGCTAATATTCTTTTTGAAATAATCCACCATTACTTTAGTGCATTCGTCTAATTTTGAAACTATAAAATCACGCTCAAGGCCGCTTTTTTCTAAAACTTCAATAATTATCTGCTTATCAGTCATACCGGGATGGCTAATGGTGTTAATATTCGTGTCAACACCGTAAACAGCCTTAAAGGCTTCAGAAAAAGCCGCCTCGTGAACCTTGTTGCTAGATATTAATGTTTTGTCTATATCAAATAAAGCTAATTTATTCATAATTAAGAATTAAACAATAATTTTTTATAAAATTTTAACCTGTAACCAACTTCGCTTATAGCTTCTTTCTTGGGCTGACACCCTAAGGTATCGGCAGCTCCCAATAAAGCCGTCTCCCAAAATACATTTGATTTTTTAAACCGGGCGAAAGCTTTCTCGCGCTCGTTGCTATCAAGTTTAAGGATTAAATGAATTAAATCATGATTATTGATTATTCGGCTAACCAGAACCTTTTCTTTTTTAGAAAGATTAAAGCGAGACAAAATTTTACGGACCTTTATTGACCCTTTTTCCTCATGGCAAGGACAGGAAGTTTTATTTCCTTTTTTAATAATCGTTTCTTTTTTGGCAATATCATGGAAAAGAGCGGCCAGCATTAAAAGTTCTCTTCGGGTACAATAATCTATTTTTTCACTTAAATGATCTAAAATATCTCTCTTTGTCTTTTTCAATATTTTTTCCAGCCAACCCAAAACGGTTAATGTATGGCTGAAAACAGAATCGTTTTTGTGCCAATCATTATTCTCAATTACGCTTTTAAGCTCGTAAAATTCCGGGATTTGGTTTGCAAATTCGCCTCGCTTTATTTTTTTGATATCAAGAATGGTTAAAGCCTTAATTTTTTTATTGACCATATTTTTAGTTTAACTTATTTTGCTTAAAAATCAAAGATTTTAATGCTAAACTAGAATTGATGAAGATTTTTGCGGAAAATAAGAAAGCATACTTCGATTACCAAATCCTGGAGAAACTTGAGGCAGGGATTGCTTTGCAGGGACAGGAAGTCAAATCAATAAAAACCAGAGGGGTAAATCTGGCAGGATCCTATGTAATAGTAAAAGACGAGGAGCTATTTTGGGTTGGAGCAAAAATCCCTCCTTATCAGCCCAAAAACGCTCCACAGGATTACGATCCCGAACGATCGAGGAAGCTTCTTTTAAAAAGGAGGGAGATTAAAAGCCTGATCGGAAAATCAAAGGAAAAAGGGTTGACTTTTATACCCTTAAGGGTATATACTAAGAATACTAAAATAAAGCTTGAATTCGGAACGGCAAAAGGGAAAAAGCAGACCGACAAGAGAGAATCGATTAAGAGGCGAGAAATCCAGAGAAATATAGAAAAAGAATTAAAATCGCGGGGATGAAAAGCTTCGATGAGGAGTAAATCAAAATAAGCAGGCCAAGTTGTTAGAGCTTGTAAAAACTATCAAAAAATAATAAGTGCCAACTTATTTAAACAACCTGCATTAGCACACGCTTAATGCCATCAAAATTGTTGATTCTCGCTAGGCAATTATTGGTGTCATATTCAGCGAGATAGATAGCTTTTTAGGGCCCGGAAAAGCTGTTGAAGGAAAATGGGCTCAAGATGTGGAAGTTTTGTCCGTTTTAAACTCCGCATCTCTTTAAAAATCGGACTACGCCTGTAGAATTATTTTGGGAAAACATCTCAGACGTGGGCGCAACTCCCACCATCTCCACAAACCGAGTATTAGCGAAGGTGAAGATGAAGGCAAACTTCATCGCCTAATATAATAGCCATTATCCATTAAGATTTGTTCAAAAAATTATTAGTCAACAGACAAATACGGGCGACAGAAGTAAGATTGATTGACGAAACAGGGAAGCAACTGGGGGTTGTGCCTTTTGAAGAAGCTGCCCGGCTTGCCATAGAACGCAAGTTGGATTTGATACAGGTAACGGAAAAATTGGAGCCGCCCGTTTGTAAGCTGGGAGATTACGGAAAATATCTTTATCAAGAAGAAAAGAAAGAAAAAGCAACCCATAAACACAAAGGTGGAGAATTAAAAGGAATCAGGCTTACTTTTAATATTTCTTTGCACGACTTAGAAACCAGAGTCCATCAGACAGAAAAGTTCTTAAAAAGAGGAGACAGAGTAAGAATAGAATTGCCCTTGAGAGGTAGGCAAAAAGCTCTT
>Ga0265594_1002248_pt1 | contig 14037 bp, 14 predicted proteins | sample saktaG_11_FD_190147 | JGI IMG/M metagenome (GOLD analysis project Ga0265594, IMG submission 190147) | Saline water microbial communities from Sakinaw Lake, British Columbia, Canada - sak_2011_5_24_80m | ecosystem: Environmental > Aquatic > Non-marine Saline and Alkaline > Saline ... | reverse complement strand
CATTGTCCTATCGCCCATATTTTCAAAATCAGTTTCATCATTACCGATCATAATTTGATTGGCGCTAATACTATTGTCGCTATTTTCAGTTCCCGATACTGAAATCTGCTGACCAATTTCCAAATCGCTTAAACTAGCTTCATCAAAGTTTTCATTCCAAGTTGGCATTTGATTTTCTTGAGATTGCTGTTGATTTTGGTCTGTATTATTAGTATCAACTTTTTTTGCGCAACCAGTAATTAAAACTAAAACACAAAAAACACAAAAAAACAAAAACACTTTTTTAAATTTCAATTTAGATTTTGAATATGTCATATTTTTTAAATAATTTATATTTACTTTCTGTGTTTTAATGTTTTTATTTTTTTATGCTTTAATGATTATTCATATCTTAACGCCTCAATTGGATTTAATTTTGCGGCTCTACGGGCTGGGTAATAACCGAAAATAATTCCAATTGCCGCTGACACCCCAAAAGCTAAGGCAACTGAAAAACCAGTAATTGTCGTGGTGGTTCCGCTAAATTTTGTAATAAGAAGTGATGCCAGCCAACCCAAAATAATACCAATAATTCCACCAATAAAAGTCAAAGCCACTGACTCGGCTAAAAATTGACTGCTAATATCTTTGCCTTTAGCACCTAAAGACTTACGCAAACCAATTTCGCGGGTTCTTTCGGTAACTGTGGTTAACATCATATTCATAATACCAATTCCGCCAACTAAAAGCGATATGCCGGCAATCGCGCCCAGCAATAATGTCAAAGTGTCTGTTACTGAAGTCATGGCGCTCATAATGTCTGCTTGATTCATAATGCTAAAATCTGCTTGGGTGGCATCAGCAATTTTGTGTCTTGTTAAAAGTAAATTTGTAATTTGCTCCTGGCTAGTTGTCATTAAATCTGCATCTTGAATTTGTACATTAATATTACTAACTGCATTATTGCCAGTCAAATATCTTTGCGCTGTTGAAATGGGAATATAAATCAAATCATCAGAACTGCCCATGCCAGTGCCACCTTTACTGGCTGTTATGCCAGTAATAGTAAACTCCAAACTTTCAATACGGATTTTTTGCCCAACAGGATTTGTTCCCTGGCCAAATAAATCATCACGGGTTGTGGGACCAATCACTGATACTTTTGAATTTTTATCTACTTGAGTTTTATTTATAAAACTGCCCTGTTCCATCTCAATATTTTTTACAGTCGCATAAGCTTCTGTAATTCCATAAATACTGGTATTGGTGTTAGTGCCCTGGGTAGTTTTTACTTGTTTTCTTGATGAAACAGTTGGCGCAATCGCCTCTATATATTCAACCTGCTCTTGAATAGCATTTGCGTCATCCATTGTTAAAGTTGTGGCAGAGCCCATACCTCCGCGCACCATTGAACCCACGCCTCCTTGTGATCCAGGCATTACCACTAATAAATTAGAACCAAGTGATTGAATATTTTGCTCAATATTTGCAGCCGCGCCTTGACCAATGGAAATCATTGCAATTACAGAACCAATGCCAATCACAATTCCAAGAATTGTTAAAACAGACCGAGATTTATTCGATTTTAAAGCAAAATATGTTTCTTGAAATAAATCTGAAAATTGCATAAAAATTTTTTCTATTTCTCTTTCATCCCATCTCCATTACCATCACTCCTATCTGAAATAATCCTGCCATCCTTGATTTCAATAATCCTGTCCGCATGCTCGGCTACATATTTTTCATGAGTAATTAAAATAATGGTATGTCCTTTTTCTTTATTTAATTTTTTAAATGTTTCCAAAACAATATCACCGGTTTTGGAATCAAGATTGCCTGTTGGCTCATCAGCTAAAATTAAATCCGGCTCATTAACCAAAGCTCTTGCAATAGCCACTCTTTGCATCTGTCCACCAGATAACTGGTTAGAAAGATGTTGCCACCGTTCTTTTTCAAGACCAACCGCATTCAAAGAATTTTCAGCTCGTTTTTGTCGTTCCTCTTTAGAAACTTTATTGTCATACAAAAGTGGCATAATTACATTACGCAGAACACTGGCGCGAGATAAAAGATTAAAAGACTGAAACACAAAACCGATTTTATGGGAACGAATTTCCGCCAGCTCATCATCAGACAATTCAGAAATATCTTTATTGTCTAAAGAATATTTGCCACTGGTCGGCTTGTCTAAGGCGCCCAAAATATGCATTAAAGTTGATTTGCCAGAACCAGACGGACCAATAATTGCCACAAACTCGCCTTTTTTAATTTCAAAACAAACTTCTTCTAATACAGTTAGAGAAGTTTCGCCGGTTTGATAGGTTTTTGTTATATTTTGACAATTAATCATAAAAATTACCTAAGCATTCTAATCTCTCCTCCAAATCCTTGTTGCCCACCCTGGGCGCTCTGGCTATTTGTGGTACTGCTATTAATTGTCTGTGAAATTATTTCTTCTCCTTCATCCAAGCCAGAAACTATTTCAATCATAGTATCATTGCTTGAACCAGTAACCACTGTTTTTCTTTGCGGCTGACCATTAATTAAAACTTCCACATAACTATTATCTTTCATTCCTTTAACAGCGCTTAATGGCGCGAGCAGAACATTTTGTTTGGATTCAAGGATAATATTAACACTAGTAGTCATACCGGGTTTAATTCGCTCATCATCCAGATCAAAAGCAATTTTAACTCCATAACTAACCACTCCTTGACTAACAGTCCCCAAAGTATCAACTTCAACTACCTTCCCTGTAATTGACAAATCTTGCACTGCATCAAATTGCAAGCTAGCTTTTTGCTCAACTTTAATTTGCGCTACATCAATTTCATTCAAAGTGATTTCAGCTATTTTTTGCTGGGTAATGATGCTTGCCAAAACCGTGCCTGAAGAAACAGAATCTCCTCTGATAATTTTAGAATTAACAGCAGTCAGAATGCCATCAAAAGGAGCGTAAACAAAATAGTCGCCCCATTTTTCCTGAGCATCCCAAAGCGATTCTTGTTTTTGAACAATAGTATATTCTTGGGACTTAATATCATCCGAGTCAGCGCCAACTTTTATTTCTTCTAACGCCAACTGCTTTTCCGCGAATTTTTCCTGCGCTGTTTGAATAGCTATTTTACCGTCCTCAATTTTTTTAGGCGTGTCTTTAACTGTATCGTCAATTGTTTCTATAATTTTTTGCAAAGAACTTACATTAGAATAAGCAGATGAAACATCACTTTCAATTTTAGGCTGCATTTTTTCAACTTGAGAAGATATATTAAGATGCGTGTAAGCTTCAACCATAATCGCGTCATACATATGGCGCGCGCTTTCTAATGTCTGGGCAATTATTTTAGTGGTTTCAAGAGTATTACCAATAAGATTATAAATAACATCCCGTTCATCATTTTTATATATTCTTCTAAAAGAAACAAAACTTTTATTATAACTGTCAAGCGCGTCATTATAATCATCTAAAAGCTTTTCAATAAATATAGAATCTTTTCCTAATATTATTTCATAAGCGGAAATATATTCTTCTGAACTTTTATCTGTTCCTAAAACATCTTTTAAGTCTGCCATATAATCAGATAGTTTAAAAAAAGTATCTGAAACAGAGCTGTAACCGTCTTCATAAGTTTCAGCTAAAGTCCGTTCAGCATCTATTTCAATTTCTTCATAATTTTCTTTTGCTTTGGTTAAATCCCGTTCAGCTTGAGCTAAAGCATTTTCAGCAGCAAGCAATGACTTGGCGTCTGGCTGGGCTAATAAATCTTCTAATTTTACTTGCGCTGATTCTAAAGCAACTTGGGCATCGCGGATTGATTCGCTGGCGTCACGGCTGTCTATTTGGGCAAGCAACGCGCCAGCTTTTATTTCTTGGTCATTTTTTAAATTAAGATAAACCACATCCCCAGATACTTTTGGTTTTATGTCAACTTGATTTTCAGCTGAAACCTGGCCCACACCTGAAATTGAAGAAATCATCATTCCTTTTACAATTCCCGCGGTTGTATAACTAATTCCATTTTCTTTAGCATTTATTTTTTGATAACCAAAATAACCGCCTGTAATTATGACAGCCAGAATTATTAGGGAAATAATTTTATGTCCTAATATAAAACTGAATATTTTTTTCATAAAAATTTTGATTAAAAATTTTAACAAAATCTAAGGTCTTCATTCCGTTACGCGCCAACAGAACGAAGCGCCTTAAACTTCCTTAATCTTAACCTTATTGATTATCTTGATTGTTGTTTGGGCAAGGACCTTTTTTATTCATAAACCCGTTTCTTGTACGCCCAAATTTTCCATTTGTTGACATATTTTTCATTGCGCTTAATCGCGTGTCAGCCTGCGCTTGGGTAATTACGCCATTATCAACTAAAATTTGCAATTCTTGTTCAAGCCGCGTCTGGCGCTGGACTTGCATTTTAGCTTGCAGGTCTTCATTGCTAATACCCAATTCTGTAACGATTTCTCTTACATTTTTGCCTTGCGCCCAGTAATCTTTAACCTTATCAACATTAATGTCAAGCAAATTAGCTTGCTGTTCAAACATTTGATTTTGTCTTTCAACGACTTTTTCTGGTTCAAGAATACCACCCAATCCAAACCATCCGTGCGCTGAAACAGAACTAATTCCAACAGTAGCTAAAACAACTAAAGTTAATATAGAAAATAGTAATATTTTTTTATTCATAATTTTTTGATAATTAATTAGTTAATTAATTTATTAAATAATCAACCGACCTTTATCTCTACTAATAATACAATTCAAAATACAATTTTATTTCAATTTTTGAATTTACTAAATAATAATGGTTTGGTATAATAAAAGTATGATTATAATTTAACATAAATTTTTAAGAGTTTAGATATAACTTGTTGTAAAAAATAATATAAAAATATTTATTAAACTAATCAATCATATGAAAAAACATCTTCCATGGATAATTTCTTTAATTATTCTTTTGTTATTAATTGTTTCTTTTGTCTATTTCACGAATAAGCAATCAATAGAAGAACAAAAAAGAGGAGCGGGGGTTAGTTTTGAAAAAAAGACAGAATGCGCAAAATTTATTCCACAAATAAAATCTGATCATTCTGACAGTAATTTTGTTGAAATATTTTATAGTCCAAAGGTTGATTCTTGTCTTTATGTTACTGAAAGGTACGACAAAAAAATAAATTTGAGTACAAAAAATTTTCAAGATGCACTGACAAAAGAAACAATTAAATTTGAAACCTTTTACTATGATTGTGGGGATGCATTTGTTGGGTGTCCAAAAGAAAAATTAACCGAAGAACAAATAAAAAATAATGAAAGACAAGATTTCAAAAAAGAAAAATTTGATAAATTAATTAATAGTTATCGATAAATAAATATTTTTATATTATTTCATATAACACGGCGTATCTGGTTCGCAAGCTAAAAAATAACTTTATAAAATATGCCAATAATAGTTACAATAGCCCTAGTTTTTATGATTATAAAAACTATCCATAGTTTAACAAAAGAAGAATATAAAAAAATTTCTAACTATCTTATTGTTGGTTTAGTAGTAGAAATAATTTTTTTAGTCTGGATGTTGCAGTATTTCAATATTTTATAAAGTTATTTTTATTAACACTCGCTCACGCAAATTATTACTTCTCTATCATCACAAAAACCGCCTTGATTTTTTTGGGCGGTTTTGTGAAATTTGAAATAATAAATATTATCATTCAACACACTTTTCAAAACATTCTCTTGGATGAATTTTATCCTGAAAACATTGCGCCAGACATTTATTTGTTGGCTCATCAAAATTTAACAGATGCAAAGGAAGTGGCAGCGTATTAGTTGAGTGATTGTCAAAAAGATAATTATTCAAAAAAGGACTAAATTGGCGATGGATGCCTCGTCTAATCATTGGAGGAAATCTTTCCTCGCTTGCAATTTGTATTTTGTCAGCTATAAAAATATTGTCTTCTCTTTTACCAACGGCAATAATAAATTGACCTATTTCAAATTGGTCTTGACAATTTATAGATTTATCCGGACAAAGCAATTTAAGTAAACTTATTTTTTCAAAACCGCGCGGTGTTTCAAGAATTAAATAATCACTGTCTATTTCATATATTTTACCGGTCATACCTCTATTGCGCGACTCTATGCCTCTGTTAATAAATGGCCTAAAAAATTTTCCTAAAGCGTGATTGCCAAATGCCTGCTCTTCAATCCTTTCTGAAATATCTGTCCAAGCAACCACAGTTCCGACAATTAAAACAAAAACAATCAAGCTTACAGCAAAATATTTAAAAGGTTTTTTGTATGACCAATTAGTTTTAGTTATTATAAAACCTGCTAAAAATAAAAATAATATAAAACTAACCACTAACAAATACGGAAAAGATTCCAAAAACGCCAACAGCCCGTCTTTGCCAAAACTTAAATATTCTAAATTATCAGTTGCTCTTATATAAAATAAAACTAAACTAAAAAACAACACAGCTAAAATCACGGTTAAAACAAGAGCGCTATTCAATCCCAATTTCTCAGCCAGAAAAATATATTTGGAACGAAGTTTTATTTTCCCAGTTTTGATTTGAGACATTATTTTTTGTTCTAGATTTTTTGACATAAATTTAATAAAATTTCTTTCCCTCTTTTTATAAATGTTCCAACTGTGCTTTTTGGAATTCGCAAAATATCACTTATTTCCTGATAAGATTTTTGTTCAAAATAAAATAAAATTAATGGTTCGCGATATTTTAAGTTAACATTAGTTAAGAGTTTGTCTATTTTTTCTTTTAATAAATTTCTGTCAATCTCCTCATGCAAATTAATCTTTTCATCAATTATCTTATATTCTACCTCTTCTAAAGAAATTTGTCCTTTGGAATTTTTTTTTAAATGATTGATGGCCTCATTATGAGCAATTCTATAAATCCAAGAAGAAAATTTTTTGTGAATATCAAAACCGTATAAATTTCTGTATGACTTAATAAAAACCATTTGAAGCACATCTTCAAGTTCATCTGAATCATATATAAATTTTTTTAAATAATGCGACAACTTTGTTTGATAGCGCTTGATTATTTCACTGTATAATTCTTTGTCTTTTTCTCGAATTATTTTAACAAGCTGTTCGTCAGTTAATTTAGAGGTCTTCATATATTTATCATCTTACCTCTATTCTTAATACAATTCAAGTAATAATTTTATTTCAACAAAAAACATCCCAAATTCAGGATATTTTTTGTATTGAACACGCCAACTCTAATATGCATTTCTGAAAGATGGAGCCTGTCCGCCGTATAGCCTTGGCGAAGACGGAACGGAAGTCGGTCTCTCAAACTGCGCACTAGGTTGGCTCGCTAAATGGGTAGATTTTATGTCCTTTAAATGGATTAGCAAGGTTGAATTTCCCGAACATTTACAAAGTGAACTTGAATATTTTATAAGTTTACCATTAATGAAAAAGATAATGAGGAAAAACGCTTTAGCAACCATTAAAAATCAATAATTTCTAATTTTATTTTATTATAACTCAATCCTATGAAAAAATCAAAGCAAAAAACTTGCCAGACAAAATATAGTTTGTCATATCATCTGCGAAAAACTAAAAACATCAGAATAACTTCCAAAGTCAAAAAGATGGTTGAAATTCTGCCTATTAAATATAACCTTTCAGTCAATTACACGAAAAGATTAATTTGGTTTTTAAAAGCTAACAAAAAGGTTATTCAGGTTATGGTTGGTAAAGATAAATTGTTTTTGAAAATCAAGGCAAATAAGAAATGGATTAAAATAAATATTCCAGCTTGGGAAGATTTTCGCAGGATATACTGGATATTGGAAAATCAGGTTAAGGTGGAAAATCTGTAATGAATAATATTAGACAAAATATTTTATCAATTTCAAAAAAGTCAGAATTTTTTGATGGTTAGTTGTCATTTGATTTTATTAAGATTTTTTTGTTAAAATCAAAGCATACCTCTGAAAAATGATAGGATAATAATGGTGTGGAAAACTGACCTTGACAGGCATAAAAAAGTATGCTATAATAACCTATTATATTACAAGATTGCACAAATTGTGCTAAAATATAACAAAATCACGAATTTAAGCAAAAACAAGAAAAATATAATTTAACCCAAAACACAGGAGGAGTCTACAATGGCAAAAGCAAAGTTAGTCAAGGATTTTAAAACTCTGTCGCAAGGACAAAAGCTGGCAGATGTGGATGCCGCATTTGAAAAAGCCAGACAGGAAACCTTTCCGGAAATTGTAACCGGTCCGCTTTCCAAATTGTTTGACAGCCAGATGGAAACCCTTAAACAAAGAGGTTGCCCATCAGACATTATCAAGGCACTGGTGAAAATGAAAAACGGTGTGATTTCAAAAGCATTAAAGAATCAGACACCGAAAAATCACATTCCGTTCATCCCGGTCATTCCGCGTTCAATGCTCAACATTGACGAACAGATGAAAATGGTCCATTACCGCGACAAGAAGGGATATAACTATCTCAACCAGTCAGCCCTGAAAGATGTGGTGGATATTCCTGGTAAGTTGTATTTCATTTTTGATGTGGAAGATGGTCAGGATATGCTCGGCAAGTCCCCGGAAAAAGCAGAATCTTTAATTAAGAAGTCAGGTCGTTCCTGCTTGACAACCGAGGAAGTAATTGCTCTCTGCATCCATACTAATGTTCTTTCCGAACACTATGTGGATTGCACTGGTTCCCGCTACGGGCGCGCTGGCCTGATTCCGTTTGTCTATCTCGGTGGCGACGGGCCGGAGCTGCGCTGGCATTATTCCGACGGTGCGTATGTCGGGTGGGGTTCCGCCTCTTGCCGTAGTCGGGCTTAGGTTCTTGGAACTTTGTTCCTTGTTTCCGCCGTAGGCAATTTTTACACTCAAGAACACTCAAAAGGGTGGGTCAGAAATGATTCACCCTTATTTATTTCTCCTTTATTTTTCTCCATTTCCATAGTATAATTAAAATGCTGCCTACATTGATTGAAAAAAACCCTCATCGGGCGATTGTCTCTTTTTAAGTCCAATTGTGGACTGGAAGGGGCAGTCGCACCTCCACAATTGGAGCCCTTTGGGGTTTCAGTCAATGTGGGCAGCAGGTCGGCTGTCCCTTTTTGTTTTTCAAGGATTTTTCAGCCACTCCCACATTTGATGTCTCAATTTTTGTTCCAGCTTGTGGCTCTTGGCGTGGCTTAAAACTCCCAAATAAGAATTAAAAGATTGCATTAAACTTTTTTCATCTATCTTGCCTTGCTTGTATTCTTTTACTCTTTGCTTTAACTTCCTAAAAATTCTTTGTTTGGTTTTATCTCCTTGGTTTAATTTTTTCATATTTGCTATATATCTGTTAATTGTTCTTAATTGAATATATAATATTCATTAAATTTTTTTCATACCACATCTTGTCTGATATTGTTTTCTCTTGTTGTATTATCCATGGATTCCAATCAAATTCTTCGCTAGATTTATTCTCTTTTTCACGAGAAAGATACCCGGCATTTTCTTTTAATAATCCTTGTTGCTGATATTTTTTAACTAAAGAAAGTACATCTGGAGATAACATAGTAAGCTCAAATAATCTAACCCGCGATTCTTTAGTATTAGTCAATGCAATATTAGTTCGCAGTATAAATTGTTCAACCGGCAAAACAGATACAACCGCATACATCCAGAGAAATAAAACGATCAAAAACTTTACAACGTTAGACCTCTTATTGACAAATAGTCTTGATATTAACCATACAAATAATATCGCGCAATAGATAACTGTATATGAAGCAAAAAACTTTTCATAACTAAACCCGTAATATGTAACATAAAGTCCCATGCGATAACCCGCTGAAATGAGCAATAGTAATGAAGCAATAGTAAATACTGTTAGTATTCGTTGCACCCATAGCGTAGTTTTTTTATAGGTGAAAAAATAAATCAAAATATTAATAATTGATAAAAAGAACAATTGCCAAAAACCACTCTTAACCAAATTCTCTGTTTCCTTAAAATCAAAAGGCAATACCCCAACCCATAAACGATTTATCTGCACCAATAAAAACAATAGATACAAACATAAAACGCCCCCTAAAACAATCCCAGAAATGATTGGATCAATTCTTTTGTCTAAGTCTTTTTTCTCGCTATAATCAAATTGTCTGCTCCATGCAGTCAAAACAGAAAAAAATAAAACTGTTAACGCTACAGCCGTCAGCAGTTTATACATAAAAGGCAATGAAATAATTTTCAAAAACCAATCATAAATAACCTGCACCTTGTCAGCAAATACTGTGTCCGCAGATGATAAAAGAGGAATAAAAACGGTTAAAGCAATTATCAAAAATAAGATTACACCACCTATCACCCTAGCTATAACTCGCTTGTTGGTTTTACCTGCCGGTATAATTAAATTCAGATAAAGTGTCACTGTCTGACCAAGTTTTGCTAGGAAAGAAAAAAACCTACTCACAATTTTTAAAATAAACTCAAAATTCCAAAGCTTGATTTTCTTGTCAGATAAAAAAGCTTGGTTATAAAAAATTGTAAACATTACCGGTAAAATCAATAGGCTAGTTATTTTTAAAAATGGATTATCATAAAGGGAATAGCTAAACGAAATTAGAATTATCGGGATAATCCAAAGTAAATCATTAAAAATGTAATGACCTTTTTTATATAGCACCCAAATAAATAATCCAAAAAAAATAAACAGAAAAATAGTGGCGTTAAAACCTAAAGCATAAAAACCTTTATCCCAAAAATTCCACAAAAAAACAACCCAAAAGATAGCCAGTACAATGTTTAAAATGAGTTTTAAAACTAACTCCTTGCTGAATTTTTCAGTAGATTTAATATTTTCCATATTTTTTTATATTACCTTTTTATTATATCAGTAAAACGGGCTTGCGTATATAAAAAAACGACCGACGCATACAAGAAATGATTTGATAAATAAAATGCAAAATCACAATTCAATATTGAAAATATAGACACTTGATATAAATCTTCAAAAATAGAATGTTTGTTTGAAAAAAAGTTTTCTTTTATTTTTTCTGTGGCTTTGTTTTTATGCAAATATGGAGGATTAGTGCAAATAAAATTATATTTTTTTGACGAATTAATAGAGTCGTTAAAAAAAACTTTTTTATTATCAATATAATTTTTATCAAAATCAAAACCAACAATTTTATTGCAATTATTATTTTTAGTCCAATTTATTAAATCTTGATTACCAGCAAAAGGATCAGTCACATTTTTTCCCTTAACAAATTTTTGCAGTCCTTGTAAAATATAATCTGAATTTGTGGTAAAAAATTGACCTAAATTTCTTTTTTTTATTACTTGATTCATACTTGCATTATAGCTTAATTTTATCTAAAAATAAATTGTCATAAAATAAAATTTGTTGAATAAATAACATTTATACTTTCATTATCTAATTTTTTAGTTAAAAAGTCAAAACTCTATTTGCTAAAAATAGCTTCTTCACATCCAATAATTTTAATAAAATTTTATCTAACCACACTGTTTTAGGCACACACTTCGTTGACATTACCAAAAATTTATAGTAGTTTTAATATTAAAGTAAATGCTAAACTAATTTTCCGCTTTTAGAAAGCGGTTTTAATTTACCCTTCACCTTTTTTTTACTTTTAAAATTTGCCATTTTATAACAGGTAATTAAAAGGCGAAGGGTTTATTCATAATTTATGGAAATCCGAAACATAGCAATTATCGCCCATGTTGATCACGGCAAAACAGCCTTAACTGATGCGTTAATGCGACAAACAGGTATGTCAGAAATCGGAGACAGTATGGATAGCGATACTCTTGAACTAGAAAGAGGAATAACTATTTATTCAAAAAATACCTCAATCTACTACAATGACACAAAGATAAACATAGTGGACACGCCAGGCCACGCTGATTTTGGTTCAGAAGTTGAACGGGTTTTGCGTTCTATAGATTCTGTACTTTTAGTAGTTGATGCTCAAGAAGGACCAATGCCCCAAACAAAATTTGTTTTAAAAAAATCACTTGAGTTGGGATTAAAACCAATTGTGGTCTTAAACAAAATAGATAAACTAGCTGCGCGACCAGATATTGCCAAAGAAATGATTTATGAACTTTTTCTTGACTTAGGGGCAAGTGATGAACAACTTGATTTTACCACACTCTATTCAATTGCTAGAGAAGGTATTGCTAAAATAAATTTAGATGACAATTCTAAAACTTTAACTCCACTTTTAGACACAATTTTAAAAGAAGTACCTATCGCCTCAAATAAAAATTTACAAAATAAACCTTTACGAATTCAACCTTTTAATCTTGCTTATGATAATTTCCTTGGCAGACTTGCTGTAGGAAGAATTTATGAAGGTGAAATTAATGAAGCTTCTAAAGTAGTTGTTAAAAATCAAGATGGAAAAACAAGAAAAGGTAAAATAACAAAACTTTTTACTTTTGAAGGATTAAAAAGAAAAGAAGTAAAAAAAGCTCAAGCTGGAGATATTATTATGACTGCTGGTTTGCCTGATATATATATTGGGGAAACAATTTGTTTAGACGCGGAACAAGAAGCTTTACCAGCTATTAATATTGATGAACCAACAATTTCATTAAACTTATTCGTCAACAGTTCCCCATTTGCCGGAAGAGATGGAAAATTTGTTACAAATAGACAACTCAAAGAAAGATTAGAAAAAGAATTAGAAATTAATGTTGGTTTAAAAATTGATTTTTCTGCTATTGATCATTATAAAATATTTGGCAGAGGTGAAATGCATATTGCAATTTTGCTTGAAAATATGCGTCGTGAAAGTTATGAAATGCAAATATCACAACCACGTGTAATTATTAAAAAAAAAGATGGCATAAAACTTGAACCATTTGAAGAAGTTACTGTGAATGTCCCAGGAAAAATGACAGGCGCAATTATTAAAAAACTTTCAAGAAGACGCGGTAATATGATTGAGATGACACCAGAAAATACTAACACAAAAATTGTTTTTGAAATACCAACCAGAGGATTATTAGGTTACAGAAATGAATTTGTAGTTGACACTAGAGGTGAAGGAATTATGTATACCAGAGTTGTTGGTTTTAAACCTTATGCTGGAGAAATTAAAAAACATAACACGGGTTCAATGATCTCAATGGTTACTGGAAAAGCTTTAGGATTCTCACTATTTAATCTTCAAACTCGAGGAAATTTATATATTGGCGCAAATATTGAAGTATATGAAGGAATGATTATCGGAGATGCTGCCAAAGGAAATGATATGTGTGTCAATCCAATTAAAGGTAAGCAATTAAGTAATATGAGATCTTCTGGAGCAGATGAAGCAATTAATTTAACACCTCCAATAAAATTAACTCTTGAAAAAGGTATGAGTATTATGAAAGAAGATGAATTTTTAGAAATTACCCCAAACAATGTTCGTTTAAGAAAACAATTTCTCACTGAGCAAGAAAGAGTTAGAGCAAGTCGGAGTAAATAAAAATTTTAAAAAATATCTCCGGCGCAATATTCTGTCTTAAACATCTTGTTCTTCTTGTTTTTTCAACTTTAAAAAAATTACAGTGAAAAATTTTTTATTTCAAAAATAGGGCTTTTGACCCTATTTCTTCACAATGGCGGAACGCAGTAAGCAAAATTATAATTTATTTCAAAAATGTAAAAGAATATTATTACATTCCGCAACTGGCTTAAGTATAAATCAATTTTAGTATTTGAGTCAAATAAACCACCGCACCGCAAGCGAATGGGGTATTACAAAATTAATAAAAAAAAGCCAATACTAATTTTACTGACATTGCATTTTTTTAACCCCTTTACTTCACAACCCGCATCTTATAAACACTTGCTTTTTGACCAGATACTAAAGTAGTCTATTCTTTAAGTAATTTGAATTTATCTTTATATAGTGAACGCATTTTAAATCCAACCATTTTCTGTTAAAATACAGACATGAAAAATTAATCAAACCCAGCAAAAAGCGGGACCAGTAAACAAAAGAACCTTATGTCTACAAAAATTAAACTAACAC
>Ga0265594_1002247_pt1 | contig 14038 bp, 7 predicted proteins | sample saktaG_11_FD_190147 | JGI IMG/M metagenome (GOLD analysis project Ga0265594, IMG submission 190147) | Saline water microbial communities from Sakinaw Lake, British Columbia, Canada - sak_2011_5_24_80m | ecosystem: Environmental > Aquatic > Non-marine Saline and Alkaline > Saline ... | reverse complement strand
GATCTTTGCGGCGATCCATCTCTGTAGCGTCTGTGGGATAGACAAAGTCAGATGGGAAATAGCCCGTATGGGAATCCGGAACAAAGGGCGGTTCTTCGAGAGTTCCTTTAAGCCATTTATTTCCAATTTCCTTTCCCTTTTCCAGGTTAAGTCCTGAATAGCCGCTGGCAAACACAAGCCGGATTTGCTGATCCGGCTCAAAGGTATACGGACCGAAGCTGCTCCACATCTTCGAATTATTATTGTCTTTTGAAACCGCTTCCAAATATGAATAATCCGCCGAACCGGCTTCATCGTTGTTAATACCATGATAGGTATCTGGCAAGGTATTGCCACTCATCGGCATGAATTCTGAATAGGCGCCCCTGATCGCCCAGTAATTCTTACTGCCATATTCATCACTCTCATCATTATAGGGGATCAAGTTGCTTTTGCCGATATAGGTTACCCTGGGCTGCAAGAAATCATTAACATCTTCGGTAGGATCTAAGTATGGTTTTTCGGAAGCATGCAGAATCGAATACCAGACAAATTTCGGAAAGACCAATCGTCCGTCCTGAGTAATGGCGGGTTTACCCATATCATCACCGGGAATACCAGGATCATCGGCGCTGTATTCATAAAACACCCGCAGACTGTCGCCCACTCTGCCACCGTAATAATGTTGCCAGGTCGCCGAAGTATTAATCGCCTCTTCCCCTCTGAGCTGAGGGTTTGATCCGGTAGAATGGTAGGCATTTTCGCCATTAGATTCGACATTTATATAAAAATCTTTCAACGTATCGCCGCTGACATTCGTAAACTCCACATCCAGAATCACATAATCATCATTCAGGCTCTGACTCCATGCCATGACCTTGCGACGCAACTGGACGCCTATTATGTTCTCCGATGTCACTTTAACAATCTGGTCATAGCTGTATTCGCCGAACTGATCGGGATCGACGGTTCCAAAATTCGGCAATACCAGCGGATTGAAGTCCACCACCTGCTCGGGATATGTGAAACGCACATAATTGGTTAATCGTTCAACGACTTTTCCCTGAGGCATAAACTCATTGACAGGTCCAAAAATCGCCACAGTCAGAAGTGTATCATTGGGATCGGTCCAGTTTGACGTTACCAGTCGAAATCCGGCGCCGCCCCAGATATCCTGCTGCTGACCACGAATACCGAGAACGTCATAGTCATTCGGAAAAAACGGGTAGCGATATTCAAAATTGCCTTTATCGCCGTTGGCTTTGACTCCACACCAGACCCTTCCCATCATTACCTTGGCGGTCTCCAACTCCCATTGAGTCTGTGCCGGGCTGTATTCCGTCACAAAAACCATACCGATAATCATTATCAACAGACTGGTTCCTGAGATATCGCGATGTCGTAGATGCTGATCTTTTTTAATTTTCATAGCATGCTCCATTTAAATCCCCTAAATCAGGTCAATCTTTCTTTATTTAGAAACTAAATCTTATTCCGAACCAAATATCCCTCGGTTTTTCATAAAGCCAGAATGGATAATTCGGATCGTTGATATAAGGTTTCTCTTCTGATCGGAGATCACCGGCTTTATCATTGCCCGGGATATAATAGCCGGCTTCTTCATCCCGTACATTATCATACACCGAAGAGTTCCATTCGGGCAAATGCAGGGTTTTCAAATAATTTCGAAAATCCTGCCAGTCCTCAAAGTCATCACCTGCATCCTTTTGGAAGGCATATCCCTTGTGCCACAAACTGACTTTAAAATTGAAAAGATTACTAACATCAATGAAAAATGTCGATGCGATCCCGAATATTTGGGAAGTCTTCGTAAGCTTAAGATCGATCATGTAATAATCCGGCCATTGCATGTTGTTGTTTATATTTGGAATGTCGAGAGGATTGGCGGTAAAATACTCACCGGCTTCCCATTCTCCGAAAACCGTAACGCTCAGATTTGCCAGCGGATGAAAACCCGCGATTCCGGGTCCCCACTTCTTCGGCGAGCGGAAAGTAATATTGGCATTCAGTTTCGGAGTGGGCAGAGAGCGGATTTCCTGACCTTCATAAAGTCCTTCGGTATATGAATCCAGGGCATATTCATTGATCTCCTCTCGCCCTGTCAGACCCCTTTTTTTCAGCATGTAATTGAAATTAATCCAACCGGTAAACCAGCTGTTATCTGACTTGGAAAGGTTGATTTCCATTCCCTGTATATCCTCGTATTCATTATTCACCCATTTATCATAATCAAGACTGTTACTCAGATAAGTAACCTTACCGTGTTGACCGGTGACATCCTTTGAATACCCGGATATCTTTAATAAATAGCTCGTATAAAAATTATATGTAACTCCTAATTCATAGGATATTGTTCTGGGCGGATCCAAATTTGGATTGGACATATCATATAATCCGTTTTTATCATATCGGTATCTGTAGAGGTACATCGAATAGTAAGGTGGATTAGATCGAAAATGACCATAGTTGAAATAGAATTTTGATCGTTCTGTGATGGGGAAAGAGATTCCGATACGGGGACTGATGGTGAAATGGTTTTTGATAGGTTGCAGAAATCCGGGATCTACAGAGTCATCATAAGCTTCCCATATGTCCCAGATATATGAACGTCCCTGTTCCAGATAATTGAACAATATGGAATCTTCCTCTATCTTCTGTGGTAGAAAAACCTCTTCCGCAAAGGGATCTCCTGTAGGCCACTCGCCACCACCTCCATAATAATAATCAAACCGAATCCCCAGGTTAGCTACAATGGATTCCAGAGATATCTGATCCTGGAAATAAACGCCCGTCTGACTGGGTTTTCGATAATAATTATACTCATAGACATTATAATAATTCTCATTCCATTTATTCCAGAGCTTGTGATCCAGAATAATCAGATTATATTCAAATCCGGCTTTCAGATAATGGATCAACCCGACTTGTGAATTGAGATCAAATTTTGCCCGATACTGGCCGACTTTAACATTGGTATACAAGTCCCCCTCTTTCCGGCGGAAACGACGGTTAGTCACGCCGGGCAGTGCATCATAGGAAGGATAGTTATAATTAATGGTGTCGCCATCGAACACACCGATAACCCGATTCCCTCCATACTGAAGTTTGCCATAAGGCATCTCAGTTACCGGGAAAGGTCCGAACCGGGTTATCACTGTTGAGTCACGATTATTACCGACATCGGAATGATCTTTGATGTTCAAAGCGCTGAGGCTAAACTCCCAAAATGTGGATTTACTGAGCACATGATTGATAGTCACTCCACCCATGAGCATTGTCTGTTCCAGAGTCGGGAAAAAGGGCGGATCATAAAAGTAGTCGGAATTCTGAGTACGGGCGACGTATTTGATATTGTTAATCGGCATGAACCCCCCTTCCCGGCTGGCATTGGGAAAGTCACCCCAGGCCGGACGAATCGGACTGACGCCGATTTGCCGTTTATGCAGACCATTAAAGGTCAAAGTCAGGTTGTTCAGCGGCTGCGCTTTTATCGTGGCGAGAGTTGTATATAATTGTTCGCTTTTTCGGGAGACCGGCTGAATATAGTGCTGTTCTTTAGCATTGTGAGAAATGAAAAAAGTCGCATTCCCTAGGGCATCACCAATGAATGGCAGGGGTCCGCCAAACCCGCCATCAAAATTCCAGTCTGAAAACTCCTCCACCATGTGATGTTCTTCAAAGGCATTCTTTTGCTCCGGCGAGACCTCGTAATAACCGATCTGTTGCTTCAATTCATCGGATAAATTAGCCAAACCTTCGTAATCAGGATTCGTCATATGCATCCAGCAGGAAAGCAGATAATAATCCATGGCAGTCGCCGGTACCTCGGGATTACTCAAGTTGAAATTATCAGCCGCTTTGATAAAGCCCATAAAACTGGGATACTGATTCTTTAAGTAAGGATCATCTTCCCAGGCTGCCTGGGTACCTATAAATGCCACACTCGGATCAGTATATGGCAGAATAGCCTCACAGGAGGGATCATAAAAAGAACCGCCAAAGCGCCGGATACGCGCCTGGTCTCTGGAATAGCTGAATGTTCCGTGATATTCATCCTTTGACCCCGATTTGGTAGTCACATTTATCAAACCCGAGCGGAAATTACCATACTCCGCATTATAACCACCGGACAATAGTGACACCTGCTCAATCGCACTCATTGGAATGCTTGTTTCGGCATTTCCGAGCGCGGCATTCATGTAGGAAAGACCATTAACCATCATACCGGTCTGATCGGACGAACCACCACGAATAGTCAAATAACCATTGTCTTCGGAAACACCCGGCAATTTCGTTAAAAATGCATTAATTTCACGAATCCCGGCGGCATCCTGTAATTGGTTGGCATTTACAACCAGCTGGGTATTGGATACCTCTTTGTGCAGCACATGTTTTGTTGCTGTCACCTCAACCACACTGCCTTCAATCACGGTCTGAACCAGATCGAAATCCAACTTGGTAAGTCGATCCGCCGATACCATAACATCCGTCATTACCAGCGCTTCATAGCCGATCATGGACGCCCGGACCCGATAGGTGCCTACCGGAACATTAATAATGATAAACTGCCCATTTATATCAGTGGCTGCACCCAGATCAGTCTCCTCTATAATGACGTTGACCCCAAGGAGAGGAGCATTAGTTCGGGCATCCCTGACGGCACCGCCAATTCGACTTCTTGTCTGAGCAAATGTTAGCGCAGAGCACATGACAAATAACATGATTGAAAGGAATCCAACACTACCTGAAAAAGATCTCTTATAAAGCATATCCGATCCTCAAATTCCTTTTGAAATATGAACAATTGATAAAACGGTCATATAATTTCTACTCCTAACGAATTATCTGCATTTTTACCAGTTTTCGGGTATCGCCAAATCTGAATTCGCAGAGGTAAATTCCTGTTGCCACAGTTTGTCTTTCCTCATCTTCACCATTCCAGCGAATCGTATGGTACCCTGTCGCACAAAAACCACTGTACAGATTTTTAACCAGTCTGCCGGTTATATCATAAATTTTGATCGTCATTTTTCCTGATTCCGGAGTGGAAAACTGCAAGGTTGTTGTCGGATTAAAGGGATTCGGGTAGTTCTGGCTGACTCTGTACCGGGAGGCTACCAGTTCATAAATATCGATATCACTAACATATTCTCCCACCAGACTATTCAGGTAATTCTCCAGTGCCGTAAAACCTTGCTCGTCGACTATATTCCGATCGGCGGGATCATTTGGATTAAGCCCCTGTGACAATTCCCAGGCATCCGGCATACCATCATGATCCGTATCAATCGGAGGTTCCAGACTGCGCAGCACCGGCCAGCCGCCAACATTATTCTGGGAATCAATAATCCCTCGATTAACACTGGTATCCGAAAATCCATTCATAACTTCATAGTAATAACCATCATAGGTAGCAGACCCAGTGCGGACATCGTTGATAACTCTGACGTCCACAGAATCTCTGACCGGATAGTTGGCGCCTACATCATCCAACATCAGCAGGTATGCCTCCTCGGCGCTCTGCTCAGCAATTGATATAAATGGAAACACTGTATCGGATTTTGCTACCGCTGCCGATGCATAACTTCCCTGTACGCCCCCGGACCAGTTATCTTCACTGATACCTGGGCTGCCGTCGACGTAATTGCCCTCAACAAACCATTTCCCGTTACTATCCGATGGTTCTACAATGCGGCTGCGAACACCGCTCCTGGTTGCGGGCCCGGCTTTATAGTAATTGGCAACCATATTGATTTTGCCGCTTTCACCACCGTAAGCGCTGTTGAATCCCCAGTTATAAATGACGTTATTCCGAAAATCCACATTGACACAGGCAGGTGTTTCCCCGCCGGCAAAGCGGGGAGTCCGGCTGGAGTGATGCGCCAGAAGGTTATGATGAAAGCTAACATTCCGCCCACCCCAGATACCGCCGTAACCATGCGCTCCCTTTTCGTGATGCGACATATACAGACTCTCGGATATCAGACACCATTGAATGGTCATACTGTCGGTGCTGTAAAAGGACATGGTTTCATCCACGCTCCAGCTGGCTGAGCAATGATCAAGAATGATATTCCAGCGATATCGTCCGCCAATGGCATCGAAATCTTCACCAGTTTCGGTTTCATCCCCCAGTCGGAAACGCAAATAACGGATAATCACATTATGAGCATCAACATTAACCCCATAATCTCTGATACAGATTCCATCGCCGGGAGCTGTCTGACCGGCAATTGTAATATAAGCGTTCCCGATTTTAAGTTCTTTCTCCATTTTGATGGTCCCTGAAACTCGGAAAACCACGGTCCGGGGACCGTAAGCTTCCACCGCTTCCCGCAGGCTGCCCGGTCCACTGTCATTTAAATTGGTTACTTCGTAAACGACGCCCCCACGTCCGCCAACCGTATGCCGTCCGGCCCCTTCGGCGCTGGGAAAAGCCAACGGATTACCCTTTAGAATATTAAAAGTGATAAGGATTGTGCAGATAAATGTAAAACCAGTCAATAATTTTCGCAGCATCAGATTCAATTCTCCAATAACAGTTAATAATACAGGACAATATGCAGCCAGAATTCCAATTCGTTTAAAAATAATCTTTCAAGCAAAATTTGTGCGCCCCGACATTTAATTCAGTCAATCATATCGAAAATGCAGAGCGCGCAGACATGTCAAAGAGTGCATATTCGGCATTATTAAAACCGGTTTATGCGATAAAGGCTATTCAACGAACATCATTTTCCTTGTTAAAGTTTTGCCGGAGGATGTCAGCCGGTAAAAATAAAGTCCGGAAGTCAGTCCGGTCGCATCAAAACTATAATGGTGCTTACCGGAATTTAGATTCCTGTCAACAATCAACGCAACTTCATGCCCTAGTAAATCATACACAGACAGGATTGTATAACCGGATTTTTCAAGGCTAAATGAAATCGTTGTCGTCGGATTAAAGGGATTCGGATAATTCTGATTCAATTGAAATCCTTTGATCAACGGTTCAGATTCCGCGGCAATTCCAACAGCATTGATTATCCAGCGAGGATCGCCAATCGGACCGTCATCGGTTCCAAGTTTGAATGTTGGCGATTTCCAGGGCAGGGTAAAATCGCCGTTATCGGGATCAGCAAAACCAGGATCCATCCGCAGCGTATCCGTCACTGTATGCGAACGGAAATTAACAACACCAATATCCCAGAAACAGATACCGGCAATCACTGCATTGGAATCGCCGGGCGTATCTTTAATGTTGATAAAGGTTCGATCCTTATTAATCTGGTTCACAAATATGGAGTTTGTTACTGTCCACGGATTCAGCAGGGGTCCTTTTTCACCCTGGATGGTTTCCCTCTGATCATCACCAACACCAATCTTATACCAGGTTGTATGATCGATAATTACTGTCGGAGTGTTATCGGGCAGTCCGTTCTCTACCGGTCCACAAATACGAAAACCGTAGCTGTTCAGGTTGTAAAATGTGGAATTCGTGACCGAAATGAAGTTGGCGCCTGCATATTTATAATAAATTGTGGTCGCAGTATTTTCAATGATGACATTGTCCACAATAGTAGAATCGATAACCACGTTAAATTTCATATCGGCATTTCCGGCAGCAATAACATCGTCAATCAAATTATGAATGTAACAGTTTTCAACCTGTATCTTCTTAACCGTGATTGGCGTAGGAACCTCACCCATTGTAAATGTGACAAGGTAATTAGCACTAGTGTCATGTCACACTTGTAATGACGTATAGAATGTAGTAAATTACTCCATCAAATCAAAGATGGAGTGACTATGAAGAAGTACAAAGTGACATTGACAAAAGAGGAAAGGCAAGAATTAACCTCCATAATCCAAAAAGGAAAGCACAGATCCCAAAAAGTATTAAATTCTCTTATTCTTGTAAATTGTGATGAAGGTAAGCATCAACAAAATCGGTCAAAGAATAAAGATATCTCTGGTGTTTTACAAATTAGTATGAGAAAAATTGATCGGGTAAAAAAGTGCTTTGTAGAGCAAGGATTAGAGATTGCTTTAAATGGGACTAAAGGGCAAAGGGTCTATGAAAAGAAAGCTGATGGTGATTTTGAGGCCCATCTGGTTGCTTTGAGTTGTAGTGCACCGCCGGAAGGTTTCGCCAGATGGTCGTTAAGATTACTTGCGGATAAGGTTGTTGAATTACATTACGTTGACGACATTTCCCATGAGACGATACGTCGCGTACTAAAAAAAACGAAATTAAACCTTGGCGGAAGAAGGGCTGGGTAATTCCACCGGATCAAAACAGTGATTTTGTTGCTCATATGGAAATGGTTTTGGATGTGTACAAACAACCCTACGATCAGAAATTTCCGGTTATATGTATGGATGAATCTCCAAAACAATTGATAAAGGAAACTAAACAGCCAATAGCTGCCTATCCGGGAAGTCTGGCCAAGTATGATTATGAATATGAACGATGTGGAGTATGCAATATTTTTCTGGCAAGTGAACCGTTGGCAGGCAAACGAATAGTGAAAATTACGAGAAGAAGAACGAAACTGGATTGGGCATATTTCATTGAGGATATAACAAAAAAATACAAAAATGCTGAGAAAATCACTTTAGTGATGGATAATCTCAATACACATAAGCCTGGTTCTCTATATGAAGTATTTTCACCGGAAAATGCCAAAAGATTGTGGGACAGATTTCAATTTGTATATACGCCCAAACATGGTAGTTGGCTGAATATGGCCGAAATTGAACTAAATGTCTTGAACGGGCAATGTTTGAATAGAAGAATTGATAAAATTTCAACTGTGATGAAAGAATGTGCTGCATGGCAAAAGCACCGAAATAATAAGGATGCGAAGATAAACTGGCAGTTTACAGCAAAAGACGCTCGAATTAAACTAAAGAGACTTTATCCGACTTTACAGGATTGACATGACACTAGGTACACCTCCACCAACCGCACCGTCGAACTCAATTCCTCTCAAAGTCAAAGAGCCCTGGTCACCAACATCGAAGAACACAATCGTCTCATCTTCTTCACGTTCTGTTTGCATCTGAACAATTGCCTTCTGAGAACCATCGCCATCAACCTCAATAGTGATACTTTTTTCGATGATGTTGGCAAATTCACCATATCCGGTTTCCACATAGGTCTCACCGGCGACCAGCTGAAAAACGTCCCCATCCACTGCATCCACAAGCGCCTGACGGAGCGTGCCCTCTCCCGGCAGAACAAATATTTGTGAAAACAGGAGACCGCTCGTTGCAAAATAAATTGACAGCAACAATAACATTTTCTTCATACCTACTCTCCTTTAAAACTTTTATATAATATCATCATGGCTTACAATAAGAAAATACTATTGAAACGAATGCTTGTCAATCCGTATAAGTTCAGAAATGGTTCAATTATGTACTTATTTTGGAATCATTAATCCCAGAAGTAACTGATTTAGTTGGCGGAATTAATCCGTTCCCGATATTCTGAGGGAGTCATCCCATACTGCTGATGGTAACAGGTGCTAAAATATTTAGGGTATTTAAATCCAACCTGATAGGCGATTTCACTGATCGTCAAGTCGCTTTTTCTCAAATACTGAGAGGCTTTTTCCAGTCGGATCGTCTTGATAAATTCATTAGGGGAGTAACCCGTTAAGGCTTTCAATTTTATAAAAAGATTAGTCCTGCTAAAACCCACTTCGCTGGAAAGCTGTCTGACTTCCAAATCCGAATCAGACAAATGCTCTTCGACAACCCTTCTGATGTTCATCAGAAACTTCTCATCCGTTGATGTCACCGAAATTGCTTCCGGTTCCAGGATTAATTCCTTGCGATAGCGCTCACGAAGTTTCTCTCTGGATTTCAGGATATTTTTAATTCTCGCATCGAGGAAGCGGAAATGAAAGGGCTTTTCGATATAATCATCAGCGCCGGTTTCAATACCTTCAATTTTTGATTCGATAGCGGATCTTGCGGTTAAAAGAATAATGGGAACATGGCTGGTGGTAATATCTTCCTTTAATTGTCGGCACATTTCAATTCCGTCAAGATTCGGCATCACCACATCACTGATGATGATATTGGGCAGCAGTTTTTTTGCTTTTTCCAGGCCCTCTTTTCCATCTTTCGCTTCGGCGATACGGTATTTCTTGGTCAGGGATTTGCGTAAATACGCTCGAAGTTCGTTATCATCTTCAACGATCAAAATCAGCGCTTGATCACTTCCGGATTTTTTGTCAATAACCATCAATGGTTTCTCTTCAGTATAAATTAAATCTTCATCGGTTGCGTCCATTAGCCTATGAAAATGGGGCGTTTCCGATATATCGGTAATGATTTCATCATCATTGAGATGCGCCCGCCCTAAAGGCAATTTTATTTTAAATCGACTTCCCTTGCCTTCTTTACTATGAACGGTTATTATCCCGTGATGCAGTTCGATCAGTCTTTTGGCTAATGCCAACCCCAGCCCTGAACTGAGTTGATTGGAATGCTGCCCACCGCTTGCATGATAGAAACGTTCGAAAATATGCGCCAGGTTGTCCTCGCTGATACCGATACCGGTGTCCTCTACACTGATTTGAACATCAGAGCCACTGCCTGATTCGCGATCAAGTAACGACAAATTCACACAGATCTGACCATTATCCGGAGTGTATTTAAAAGCATTATCAATAATATTAACCATTATTTCTTCCAGTTTTTCCCAGTCAAACCACCCCTCAATCGGCGTTGATTGAGCATTGAAACGATAGTCAATATTGTGCTTTCGGGCTGTTTCGGAAAAAAGCTCAAACACTTCTCTGACAAACAGAACCAAGTCCCCCTGAGAGGCTTTTAATTTCATACGTTTCTGTTCTGCCCGACGAAAGGAGAGTAGCTGATAAACCAGTCGTGACAGGTATTTCACATTGCGATGCATTAAGCAAAATTCGTTTCTGAAGGGAAGGTTCTTCTTTCCGGAATGCAGAATTTCCTCCAAGGGAGCCTGAATCAGCGTCAGAGGTGTCTTGAATTCATGGGCAACATCGGTAAAAAATTGCAACTTAAATCTGTTTATTTCTTTAACCTTCTCTTTTTCCATTCGTTCAATTTTCAAATCATGGCGGGCTTGGATTAAATTCAGGGAATAGATATTGATTCCGTATATTATTCCGATCGCCAGGGTAATATACAAAAGATAAGCCCAGACCGTTTTCCAGAAAGGTGTCCGGATAAAAAAACTGAATGAAGTACCCGCCTCATTCCAGACTCCATCATTATTGGTGCCCTTAACCCTGAAGACATAGTATCCCGAATTTAAATTGGTATAGTTTGCATAGCGTCGTGTTCCCGAACTCACCCAGTCTTGATCAAATCCTTCGAGCATATAGGCAAACTGATTTTTTTCCGGACGGGTAAAATCAAGGGCTGCAAATTCAAATGAAATACGATTTTCTTTATAGGAAAGCTGCAGTGTATTTTTTCCAGACAGGTTTGCAGTTACACTTCGCAGATAGGGTTTCTCCAGAACCGTCACATTTGTGATTACAATCGACGGTATATGTGGATTTGATAATTCCTCCAGACGCTCAGGGTAAAAGGAATTAAAGCCGTTATTGCCCCCAAAAAACAACTCTCCGGAGCGGCTTTTAAAACACGATTTTATCCAGAACTGATTGCCTTGTAGACCATCATCAATATTGTAATTCGTAAAAGTCTCTTTTGCCGGATTAAATTTGGAAAGTCCATTAGTAGTGCTCAGCCAAAGATTGCCATCGTGATCCTCCAGAATTCCGACGATCACATTACTGGGCAATCCATCTGTTTTTGTATACTGGCGGAAACCACCGAAGGACGGTTCAAATTTATTCAATCCCTTGCGTGTTGCTACCCATAAAACCCCCTGATGATCCTTGAAAATATATTGCACAAAATTATTACTCAGGCTGTTGGTTTTTTTCGGATCGGAACGATAGTGGATATAATCGTTATTTTTCAGATTGTAAGCCACCAGTCCGGACCTTAAATAACCGATCCACAGCAGACCGGTGTCATCCGTTAGAAGAGTCAGAACAGCCTCATTATCCAGGACACCATTTCTGTCATAATCAATATGCTCAAACTTCCCCGTATTTTTATCAAATCTCAAGATACTATTATTAGTCCCGAGAATAAGATTTCCCGCATGATCTTCATCAATGATATTAATGAAATTGTTTGAGGTGATTGGAGTATTTGTATTATAAAAACGCTTAAAGGTTTCTCGCCGCCGATCAAATTTATTCAGACCCTCTTTCGTTCCGATCCAGAGAATTCCCTCGCGATCTTCATAAATGCAGGTAACCTGATCACTGCTGATGCTGTTGGGATTGTCTTTTTCTGTGATATAATGCGTGCAAATTCCCGGTTTCCGATCGAACTTATTCAACCCGCCACCTTCAGTCCCAAGCCACAGAATCCCATCAGCATCTTCAAAAACTGACAGGATCGTGTTATTGCTGAGATTATAGGGATTCTCAATTCGGTTTTCAAAAAGTTGGAATTTTTGCCGGTTTTTTACAAAACTGTTGATCCCGCTGCCATCCATGCCAATCCACATGACACCGGTTCGATCCTGGTAGATTGTTCGAACGCTATTGCTACTCAAACTGGAAAGATCGTTGGGATCATTAATAAAATGCCTGAATTCGCCTGCTTTTCGATCAAACAGGTTTAAGCCGCCCTGGATTGTCGCAATCCACAGGTTTTCATCACTGTCTTCAAAAATATCTTTGATTTCATTGCTGCTGAGACTCGTTGGATCATCCGGACTGTTCTGATATTGAATAAAGGACTGACTTTTACGATCTAACACTCTGATACCCTTATAACGACTGCCTATCCAGACATCTCCATAGCTATCTTCAAAAATAGTACTGATTCGATCGGCTTCACTTGAAAATGTCAAATGCTCAACCGCCTGATTCTTACGGTCATACAGATAAATGCCGTCTTGGGTTCCTACCCACAGGTTCCGGTCACTGTCTTCCAGCAATTCGGTCACATTTTCACTAAATACCGGACTGCTTTCATTAAACGGTTCATAATAAAAGGGTGAAAATATCTCTTTTTCTCTGTCAAATTGAACCAGCCCGGTACGAGTCCCAATCAAAAGGATTCCGTAACTGTCCTCAATGATCGCCCTGACGAAATTATCATTCAGGCTTTCCGGATTGCCTGGTTCGTTGATCCATCGAGTAAATTGTCCCGTTTCATAATTTAGCAGATTCAGCCCGCCGCTTTCGGTACCAATCCAGAGATTTCCCTGCTTATCTTCAGTAATACACCGGATCCAGTTTGATGCAATCGATGTCGAGTCAAAAATATCATGCTCGAAGACAGTAAAATTGTAGCCGTCGTACCGATTCAGCCCATCCTGAGTTCCAAACCACAAAAAACCGAAACTGTCCTGAGTAATACAATCAATCCGCCCGTCAGACAAACCGTTTTTAATCGTGATATGATCAAAGACAATTTTATCGTCACGGGCCGAAAGTGGTATGGCAATTAATACAATGGACAGTAATAATCCAATTGTTAAAAAACCAAATCGCCGATGATGAAACGCCATGGAAGTCTTCCCCGGAGTTTAGTCTAAAAACAGTGGCACAATATGACGGTTGAAAATGTTATCAGTCACGTTCGGGGCGATATACTTTTCATGCTGCTCCAGGGCATTTTGAAATTCTGTCCCCATTTCTGCGGCAATCTTATATCCCACATGCAGCAACTGACGAAAATCAGGATTGTACAATTTTTCACTCTGTATATGTCGCAGTGAATTTACAAATTCTTCGCAATTCCAAGTATTCACTTCGTCAGGGGTCGGTAGTCTCTCCGGATCGATGTCCAAAACCGTGGCATAAGGTTCCATCAGTTCATCTTTTCGATCAAATGCGCGAGAATAGATTTCTTTTGCCAGCCTGAGACCGTCTCCGCCTGTTATCGCAAGACCGATCACTTCCTCCAGCCAGGTAGTACCGGCGGTTTTCAAATGAATACCAACATTGTATTTTCTAAGAACCTT
>Ga0265594_1002246_pt1 | contig 14038 bp, 15 predicted proteins | sample saktaG_11_FD_190147 | JGI IMG/M metagenome (GOLD analysis project Ga0265594, IMG submission 190147) | Saline water microbial communities from Sakinaw Lake, British Columbia, Canada - sak_2011_5_24_80m | ecosystem: Environmental > Aquatic > Non-marine Saline and Alkaline > Saline ... | reverse complement strand
TTTTTATCTCTCATCTGTGAACCACTCTTGCTTGATGAAGCGCCACTCTCCCATTAAGGTTTCGTAGAGATTATCCGAGTCCTCTACGGCCTCATATCTTTCAAGGGCCTCGGAAAGCTTCTGAGCTATAACATGGTAGCAGAGCGATGTATCGTTATCTACTACCCTGAAATAGAAGTCATCGCAACTACAGTAGTTAGCTGTAGGTATGACTTGGTAATCCTTCTCCTTACCAACCACTATCCAAACGACTCTGCCGCTGGGCTTAAAGAGGTACCTCTTCACAGTGCCCTCCTCCACAGCCTTCAATGCATTCTCAAACCGTTTGCCGAAGGTATTAGCTAAACGGCTCTTATGCTCCTTTGAAAGCTCCTTACATCGCTTCAGACTGAAGCAGACAGCATCTAAGAGCTCTGCCTCTTTCTGCATCTGCATCCGAGAGCGTGCCAACCCAAGCCAACCCTATTCAAATAGTTTTGCCCATTCTGATTTTTCTCTGTTGATGTATGACGTAAAAATAAATTGCAAACGCCAAAGCTACGAAGATGTATGAGAACATCGGAAGATCTATCAAAAATATGAATATGCACGCTATACCAATAAAAATGAAGCTTACAATGCGTAGGCGAATTAACTTAGCTCTAGTTTTCTTCAATTGCGCTATCTCTTTTCTCCTCGTGAGTTTAGTCAATATGCTCCCTCATATACCCTCTATTCTGGAAGAACGCGGATAAGCTATAGTATACGGATGTTTAATACGTACTTTAAACTAGCGGCGTAAAGCAATTGGATGTACGAGGTAACGGTTATTGCAACTCAAAAGCTTCAAAGAAGAGCTTAAACAGTATCTGAACGTTATCTTCAATAGAAGGGTCTCCGGTGTAATGTGTTGATACGGCCTTATGTGCCTTGGCCTGTACTTTTCATCAAAGATCGCATGAAGACTGCTGTTGTAGCCGATCTTCACTTAGGCTTCGAGTTCAAGCTGTCTGAAGCTGGGATAAATCTTCCCACTCAGACGCCGAAGCTTAGGGACAGCCTAATGAAGGTTCTTGACCGCCTGAAGGCAGAACGCCTCGTTATACTAGGAGACCTGAAGCATAGCATACCTAACATCTCTCTTCAGGAATGGAGGGACATCCCCCTCTTTCTCAACAGCTTAAAGACCAAGGTTAAGGAGATTCAAATTATCATCGGAAACCATGACGGCAGGATGGCTACTTTCTCAACACCTAGAGTGAAGGTCGTCTCAAGTAGGGGAATGCTTATCGGTGAGAAGGAGAAGGTGGGCCTATTCCACGGTCACGCATGGCCCTCACCAAGTCTCTTCGAGGCTGACAGTTGGGTAATGGGTCACAACCACCCTGCAATCCAGTTCAGAGGACTATTCGGCTTCCGAACTCTGAAGCGGGTGTGGATCAAAGCTCCCCTAGAACGGAAGAAGCTGATCCGCGCTTTTCTTCGATACAGGGGTGTTAAGACGGGGCGTAAGAACCCGGAGACTCTGCTTAAAGAGCGATATAGAGTTGAGGCGCGGGTTTCCAAGCTTATAATTATGCCAGCCTTCAACGACCTCCTAGGAGGCTTGTCATTCAACGCCCGAACCCAAGGGGAGTTACTGGGTCCGATTCTACGTTCGGGTGGTGTAGCCCTGAACCGTGCTGAGGCCTTTATGATCGACGGTACCTTCCTTGGCACCCTGCGTGATCTGAGAAAGATCGCTTAGACTAAAATAACTAGATTAACTGATCTGCTGCTGAAAGAGCCGCGCTATGTTGCTCCGTGCACGAAAGTAGGCGACTGCTGTAACTCCAACCGCCACAACCACGGCAACCATTATAGATACCGGTAGGTTGAACGCTTCCCAACCGATGATCAGGTGGATAGCGAGCGGTGTAAGGATCACGAAGGTAACTCCCCAACATATGGTGAGTCCCAACAGGCTTCCTTTCAAGCCTATGAATCGACTTCGGGGTAGAACCCTGAAGTCTGGGTAGCGGGCTCCGACCGCCAAACCCATCAAGATGAGGGAGGGCAGAGGCAGTAGCCCTCCAGTCAATAGTAGAAGAAACACTTCTGCAGGCGGTTGCAACACTGCGACCAGAAGCCAAACCGCTACGAGAAAGAGAAGGGAAGGTAGAAGCACGAAGCCTAACTTGGCCTTGAGGATCTCTCCTACGCGTAGGGGGAGGGCATGGATGTTCCAAAATGACTCACCCTCCTGACCGAAGCTTGAGATAGAGATAAGAATAGCGAAGAGCAAGGGACCTATCAAGAAGATGAGGTAGTTGAAGGTCGCTCCTACGCCTTCAGCCTCACCTAGCTTTGGCAGGGCGGAGACACCCATGATCACCGTTATGAAGATGGGTATAGCTATAAACTGACTCATCTCCCGCCGCCGAGTTAGAGCGCGTATATCCTTCCTTACAAGGGCTGCCTCCCCCACAGTGAGACCAACTCTATTCAGGAAACCTGCCCGTGGGGCATACTTGGTGCCTCCCAGTTTTATTGAAACTTGGGCAGGAACCCAGTAACGCTCACGCAGTTTCAGCCCAGCCACGAAGAGGAGAACGCTGAATGCCAAGCTTGACGTTGCGAAGAGGAACGCCGCAGTGGGTTGAGCTTGAAGGACATAGGTAATTGCTAGCGATGGCCAAGCTGGGGGGAGAAACCAAACCACGTTTACCCCTGAGGCGACGCTGCGCAGGATCCCGTACATGAAGTTCACATTGGTGAAGGTCATAAAGACGACGAGCACTGAAATGGTGACGACCAAGCGGATTGCAATGGTGGATCTGCCTCCTCGCCTGTAGAAGGTTGAAGAGATCTTGCTCGTTGCTCCCCTAACGAGTTCCACCGCGAAACCCCCTGAGAAGGCTGCGATAAGGCTTAGGAGAAGAAAGAGGAACCACAATTCCAGAGCCCCTGTTAATATCGTTAACGCTAGAGCCACTGCAAAGATGGCGGATAGGAACCATGAGAAGTAGTATACAACTGAGAAGGTTGAGCCTAGGACATACTCCGCAGGCTCCACAGGCAGCCAGTTGACGACATTACTTGAGGTAGCTTGGGCTGAAGTGCCGAACTCCCATAGAATACCATAAATGAACATCATGAGAAAAATAATGGGCGGTAGACCGATCAGAGCTTGTGATGCCAAGGCTGCCAGCCCGAAGCCCATTTCTAGGTGGGGTGCGAAGAAGAGGACTGCCAAAGTAACAGCCATGAAGATAACAGCATCCACCACCAATAACACAGCCGGCCGCCTTAAGAAGCCCCTAGAGACCTTGGTACTCTTACTTGAGGATCTCATCAGGGAGAGCACAAGAACTACAGCAATCCGATACGCCACCCTGAGCTTCATCTGAAACCCTCTGGCCTACTTAGCAAGCTCCTTAACGATCTCCCTTATATCATCGGTTCCAGTGAGCTTGAAGAATACATCCTCAAGGCTTGAACCCGGCATTCCAGCTTGCCCCCTCAGCTCCGCAGCAGTTCCCTCTGAGAGCACCTGACCCTGATACATGATAGCAATGCGGTCGCAGATCGCCTCAGCTATCTCCAAGACATGGGTGCTGAAGACTGCTGCCACACCCTCACCAGCCAACTTATGGATGAGATCCTTAACGATCCTTGCAGCCCGCGGGTCTAACCCGTTAAGCGGCTCGTCGAGGATGAGAAGCTTAGGCTTATGCAGTAGGGCCGCTATTATAGCGACCTTCTGCTTCATCCCTTGAGAGTACCCACTTATCATCTCGTTCTCACGACCTTCAAGCTCAAGGGCTCTAAGAAACTCACCTATCCTCTGCCTCTTGGTTTCTGCATCTAGGCTTCGGATATCCCCTGTGAAGTCAAGGTACTCAGTAGCCGTGAGGAACTCATAGAGGCGGGGGGTCTCGGGCACATACCCGATGATCCGTTTTACCTCAATGGGCTGCTGTTTGACATCTATCCCGTAGACCTGGATCTCTCCTGAATCAGGCTTCACCAAGTCAAGAACTGTCCTCATCAACGTCGACTTCCCCGAGCCGTTGGGTCCTAGGAGGCCATAGACGCATCCAGCCTCAACTTTGAGGCTTACGCCGTCAAGCGCCCTTGTAGACCCAAAGTTCTTGCTGACAGAGCTGATGTTAAGGGCATGCAACGGGAGAAACTCCTGCAAGATCACGTTGTCCTCGCTGAGATTTATCATTTGCGAGGGCTCCATTTTTTTGCGTCCTTCCCTTTCGGCCTGATTTTTGTATGCTACTGGGTGTCCGGGTTATCACAATGCATGCAGGAACATTTGTTGACCTGTAAAAAGAATGGAATCAACGATCGGAACCGAGGCTCAAGCAGTTCTCTATGAAGCTGGAATAAGAAGCGGCCAACGATCTGCGAGGGTTCAGTTGAAAGCTTGGGAGGAGAGGAGTCTGGCATTCATCGAAAGATGGGGCAAGTTTTACGGATCTGTTGGCTCTGGATGGTTTAAGCTCAGAAGGCCAAGCTAGACCCCAAGAGGTGGAAGGTTTCTATTAGGATATCCAACTCTTTCATCGCAGGAATACGGTAAAGCCGGAGCACGCGTCTGTCACTTCCTTTGGTTTCTTCGCGGGAGTTTTTCAGGAAGCCCTCAAGAGAAAAATGATGTGCGAAGATGTGAAATGCCCCGCAAGGGCAGCCCTTACTGTGAGTTCAAGGTCGAAGAATACGCTTAACTTTCACAAAATCCCTTAATTCATGAAGATTAGATCACCAACAGGAAGAATGACTTGTATTTAGAGGGGGTAAACCAAGGTTTGGCTGCGACAGAAGAGAACCTCGTCAAAGTTACTGTTCGGGGGTTTACTAGGTCTATTATACTCTGGCTTGTCAGTCGAAAACCGTGTTCAGGATACGAGATCATTAAGGAGATAAAAAGGTTGACTGGGCAAGATTTGAAGACGGGAAATGTTTATCCGCTTTTATATGAGCTTGAAGAAAAGGGATTTATCAGGGGACGATGGGCAGAAAAGGGTAGAAGGCGTATAAAGTATTACTCCGCGACCAAAAGGGGAAGGAAGATTCTGGATAAAATGAAAAAACTTTTTGAACTGCCTATCCGAGATGCACTCATAGACTTACTCGGCGAAGAACAACCAGTCGTTTATAGGAAAAGGGTATATAACAAAGATTTGATCAAATAGGTGGGATCCACCGGATGCTACCGGAAAAATTCACCCGATCTTTCGTAATTGACATCAGCCGATCCTTAGTTCTCTGGTTGATAAGCCGGAAACCGAAAAGCGGATACGAAATAATTAGCGAAGTTGAAAAGTTCACTGGACATACTTTGGGTCCAGGAGTCATTTACCCTTTACTTAGTAAGCTGGAGAGAAAGGGGTACCTAGTAGGGGATTGGGTAGAAAAGGGAAAACGTCGAATAAAGTATTACTCAATAACAGGTGAAGGGAAGGAAATTCTAAATAGAATACGAAGTCTCTTTAAAATGCCTATCAGGGAAGTAATCGAAGAGTTATTGGGATAGGTTACGGAAATGTGATGTTCTAAGCCTAGTTGAAGATGTTAATTAGCATGGTATGGAATGCTTAGATTTGAACGACGCATAGGAAATCTGTCCAAGAAACTAAGAGCGACGTAGTGAAACTAACTGTTCCATTTTCGCTGTCTGTCTTGTTGTACTCACGGGCGGATTAAGTTTTTTCATTAAAGTATTTGGTTACCTGTCTATTGGCGTAGGTTTTGATAATTGCCACGAATATCTTCATGAAGAGCCTCGTCGCCATACGGCTACCCCTGCCGTAGTCGTCTGCCAGACTCTCCAGCCACCTCATGTCATGTTTCCATAGGGTCTCGTAGAGCTGGAGGTGGCAACTTTCAGCGTCCTCTGTAAACCTCATTATCTTATAGCCGGGGTTATCTTGGAATGGGACGAATAGAAGGGGCACTATGAAGCTTCGATACGGTTTCAGGCGTTCGATAAGTTCAACGGTTCTCAGAACATCTTCTTCAGTCTCCCCAGGCAGGTTGACTATTAATGTGGCGCATGGAATCCAGTTGTGGTCAGCGCTTACAAGGAAGGCTTGCTCCACAGCCTCAGGCCACTGCCGTGGCGTGTATGGGTAGGGCTTCTTCTCCATATGCTTCTCGATCAGGCGTGGGCTTCCCGTCTCGATCCCTGTTTCGTAGGCTATCCAATCTTGATTCAGCCACGACATAACTATGTCGGAAGCCATCGCCATCGTCCTCCGGGACGTCGCGACGGATGCCAACGCAAGGTGGCTTGGGCCCAAGCTGCGCAGACCCGGAACTTTCACGGCTGTCTGGATAAGCTTCATAACCTTGTCGTGGTCAACCGCGTAGGTGAAGGAGCCATATCTGAGGATATCCTCAGCGTGGAGACAGATATTACCCTGACCGCACTTAACGTTTGTTTCAACATCCCTTGCAATGTCCTCTATACCTCTATGCCTGAGCCGCCTCAATGTTGGGGAGCAGAAGCGACAGCCACGTCCACAGCCCCTGCTGACCTCGACCACGCCTCCAACGGTGGCACCCCTTAACGGCGGTATCTCCTCAACGCTAGGCATCTCGTCATACTTGGTTTTGATTATGGATGGTGTCTCAACGTTTTCGCCGTTAAGTAGCTTCCCGATGACTCTCGGGGCTACCACTTCGCCTTCTCCGTCTACCACGATGTCTATCCCGTATTTGACCATATCATCTGTGGTGAGTTGCCACGCTCCTGGGCCGCCGACAACAATTTTAGCTCCACGCCTCCTAGCTTTCTGTATGGCTTCGCATGTAACCAGTTCTCTAAACTGCCAAGCAGTACATGGTTCCTCATGAATTAGTCCATATGGCCCAGCCAAGGTTGTTGATGCAGGGCCTTTCCCAAGAGGGTCGATTGCTTCTATCCCTATAACAGCAGTTTCCTCGCCTATGACGCTTCCTAAAGCCTTCGGGGTGGAGACAACTACCTGCTCAGGAGAGGCTGTGCAGCTTTCAACTAATGCTGATTCGATTCTTCTCAACCCGTGAGGTACAAGCTGTGCTCTGCCCTCTGCATCGGTTTTAACGGGTTTAAAAATGAATCTGAATAACAGCCAAGGGGATGCTAGAAGAAAACCTTTCCTAGGACTTGTCGTTATGAAGCCATAGAATAAGTTGTTTCCGTAGTTGCTCATCAGCGTTCTATCCGCCGTTAACACAACCCGGTAACTATTCAAAGCCGCACCTCTTTCGAGCTAACCAATGTTTAAATCATTTAGAAACTGATATATATCGCTTACGTAAGAAATGAAGCAATGTGAGGAGGAATAAACGAAATACGCGCTTTGCATATGGTGCCAGAATTACTCGACGCGGTTTGAATTAGATTATGACTATTTCAAGGATGGTGGCTTCAGAACAAAGGATATGTTGCCAGAGCACGCGATTGTTAGCGACTTGTATAGATCATAATTTTAAATGGATTTACAAACTTGCAGATGAGCATTTTAGAATGACTAAGCTCAGTTTTTGGAAAAGTGGACTGATTAAAACAATCGTTAGGATCCTGCAAAGAAAATTAAGAACTTACCTAAAAATCATGAAAGATAGAATAAACCCAATAAATAATGCTTAAAATGAAGGGATGAACATGCCATTCAAAAGAATTTTATTGGTAAAACCAAAAGGAAGAAAAGGTTTAGGTTTTTCAGCAGATGTAATTCCCATAGGCTTGGAGTACATTGCTGCGTCAATAGAAAAGGAAGTTGATGATGTTCATATAATTGATATGGAATTTGAAAAACATCCATTTCAACACTTTCTCGATACCTTTCATCCTGATTTGGTTGACATAACAATGTCAGCAACAGACCATAATGAAGGCTTACATCTTGCAAAAATCGCTAAGGATAATGATATTACAACTGTGCTCGGTGGTTATCATCCAACTGCTATACCAGATGAATTGCTTTCGCATCCACAGATTGATATTGTTGTTAGAGGAGAAGGTGAACTCACGATGAAAGAACTTGTGCAGAAAGGTTCGCCTGAAGATATTCTTGGGATTTCGTTCAAAAGAGACGGGAAAATAATTCACAATCCTGATAGACCACTAATAGAAAATTTAGATTCTTTACCATTTCCAGCAAGGCATCTTAGAAGACACAAATATAAAGACCACATGAACAACGATAACAAAGGATTCGATGTGATTACTATGTCACGTGGTTGTTGGGGAAGGTGTAGTTTTTGTTGTGAACCTTATATGAGCAAAAATCGCATGCGATTTAGGTCGCCGGAGAATGTGATGAAGGAATTACTAGAAACCGTACACTTTCATAGTGGAAACCCATTGCAAATTCTTGCGACAGATCCTCATTTCATTGGCGACCCTAAAAGAATAGGTCACTTATGCGATTTATTGCAAAAACGCAAATTGGACATAACATTTTCTGTCATGACAAGAGTTGATAGTATTGTTAGATATCCTAAACTTGTCAAGAAGATGTGTGATAGTGGCATTCTTAGTTATGAGTTAGGTTTTGAAAGTTCGAATCAAAAAGATTTGAATAATGTAAAGAAAGGTATAACACTTGATATGCAACGAAGGGCTGTGAAAATATTAAGGGATAATGGTGTAGACGTATCTGGCACTTTTGTTACTGGTCTGCCTGGTCAGGATGAAGAAGAGATAAAACAATTCCCGATGTATGCTAAAAAAATTGGTTTGATGAACTGTGCATTTGGTATAGTAACACCATTTCCCCAGACAGAATTTTATGAGAAGTTAGAAAAAAATGGTCTAATCTTTGAACGTGATTGGACAAAATATGATGAGATGCATTCCGTATTTAAGCTAAACCCTTTAACTGCAAAAAGGTTGGAAGAGCTGGAAATTTATTGCATGGCAAGATTTTGGACATTAAATACTTTTTTAGACAAAGCCAAAGTTTTACAAAAAAGAACAGGCAAGAAGACATCACTAAAGGGTTTTATGTATGACATAATTGCAAAAGTAAAATTTGCCGTAAATGCTGGCTATGATTTGAGGGGGGGAGATATTAAAGATCATGTTAAAGTGGTTTTAGATGCGATTATAGACGCTGAAATGGAAGAAAAAGAAAAAATAGCTATGCACGATGTTGTGGAAACGTCAAAATTTCTAAAGATTTCAGGATCACAAGTTATACAAATTACTTTAAGGTGTGATAACCAACTAGTAAGTTATGTTATAAAAACTACAAGCAAAAGGATAGATTACATAAAAACTATTTCTGGAAAGCAGAACGATGCAACCATAGATATAGATATTGACTTGGACGAAGCGGTCGATTCATTTAACAGTTATTCACCGCTTAATCTGATAAATTATATTCCTTTATTGAAACAGGCACGAAACATTAAAGGCATTTTGGATGTGTTTAGATTATGTTTTGCATTGACAACTGATTTAGGCTATTCTTATCTAAAAGATAATTTTATGGCGATAAAATGATTGGCATTAATAAAATTAAAGGAATCTGGGAAACGTACAGTCTTATACGAAAACTCTCTTCTATAAATGGCTCAGGTGTAAGCGAGACATTGTTAGATCGCGTGATGTATAACGCTGAAACCTTACCTCCTTTAGGAAAGGAATATTGGTGGTTTCTTTTCTTTGGTCAAAATGGAGAAAAGCCGATACAACTAATGTTAATGATATTCAGAAAATATGGGAAGAAGATGTTGTTTAATGATGAGGAGATGGCGCTCAGAGAATTAGGGAAAAATAAATTCCAAGCTGTTACTGCTGGATGGGTATATGATGGAAAAGAGCTTCGTAATTTAGGGGATACGAATACTATTACAGAAATTCAAAAAAGAAAGATAATTTCCGAGATTTCAGATCAAAAAATGATGCTTAGTGGTGGTTTTCCAAATTATAGATTAAAAGTGGGTAATATTACTGATTTGAATATTATGAAAGGAAATTACCTTCTGGACAAAGATGCATATGGCGTGTTCTTGCCACCTTTTGGTATGGGATGGGTAGATATTTTTTCAGATGTTAATGGCATTGTATTAGGGAAAAAATTCAAAGGGGCAGCACATCTACAAAAAGTTGTTGGTGTTACAATATTTGGGTCCTTTCATTGGGGAAGAATAGTTTTTCAAAATGGTTCTTCAACTTCATTTTTCTGTCTTAAAACTGGGAAAGATTCAAAAAGATACTTTCACAAATCTCTGACTTTTCATGATATTGAGAATAATAAAATTATTAAATTTAATAATCCAAAACTGAAAATATCAAAAATAAAAGAGGGTGCAGAATGGATCGTTGAGGGACAAGATGATGACAAATATTTTAGAGTTGTCCTAGAAACTTATGCAATAAAACAATTCACTATGAAAGGTGGTGGTTCACAGGTTTATATCGAATATGCAGTCACACCGAAGAAATTTACTCTAAAAACAAAAAAGAGAATAATTACCCTGCAAGATTTGGGCAGTGGTGTAGGAACATTTGAGGACGCGAAAGGCAGTTCAATCAAGATATGATTGGGGTATTATTGCCAAGAAGGTGGAGGAGGTTTACTGTGAGGCCTCAAATTAATATGGTGATCGCATGGTTTAAGGGGAGGAGCCAAGTTTAAATATCGCTAGAGATATGAAGCGAGTGAGATGTCAAGCCCAAAAACACGTGCAACTATCCCCAGAGGCTTTTCGCGGTTTTACGTACTTCACTTGCTCAAGAGGGAGGGGCCCATGACCGGGAAGATGGTAATGGACGAGGCGGAGAAGTGTACTGACGGAGGATGGAGACCCTCAGCAGGTCTGATCTATCCGCTTCTGGGTCGACTGTTGGCAACCGGTTTGATCGAGGAAACAGAAGACGGCAAGCACCGAATAACCCCGAAGGGCGAGGAGGCGCTAACCCAGTATGGAAAAGTGCAGGACGAGATTGACCGGCAACTAAGCACCGTGATGAGGCTGGGCTTAACAGGGAAATTGCTGGTAGAGGATGCTTTGGACAGGATAACTGCATTGGCCACGCATCATGGAGCTATCGTCAGAACCGCGAAAGGGCTTCACCCAAAAATATAGGTCTTTCCTAAAAGCTGAGTTGAAGAGACTTGAGTCAGAGTCAACGTAATAAAATTTCTTTCCCCCTATTCATTATAGTCATCCAAAACATCGGCTGTCCCCGTTATTGGTGTGCTCAATGAATTCTACTGTAAGCATCTTTATACCGGTTTACCGCGAATCGGATTTGCTTGAACCGTTGCTAAGAGATCTGCTTACGGATCTCTATCAGCCTAAGGAAATCTTTGTAATTATAGACGACCCGACTGAAAGAAGCCTAGACATAGTTAAAAGAATGAAGGAAGAGGTCAGTTTTATACTCAATGGGCATAGAATGGGAAAGGTGAATGCACTAAACAAGGCTGTTGAGCGTTCTTCAGGGGGAATACTTCTTTTCCTCGACAGCGATGTCAAGCTGGTTGAGGACGGCCAAAGTTTCTTAGAGAAAGTCGCCGATGAGATACAGGAGGCCGACATTTTAGATATAAAGAAGAAGGTGATTAGAGACTCGTTTACCGCCCGAATCGCCCACTACGATTACCTTTGCTCGAACATCGTTATTTGGCTCTTCTCTAAATACTTGAGGCGGTCTCTGGGATTTAACGGCGCAGCCTTCGCAATTAGGAAGGAGACCTTTGAACGGTTAGGCGGATTCCGCAGGGTCGTGGCGGACGACATGGATCTAGGCACCCGCTCCTACCTCAGCAATTGTAGTTTCAAGCATACCGAGAAGATTGAGGTCGCCACCAAGGCCCCATCTGGCTTAAGGGAGTGGTACAGGCAGAGAAAGCGGTGGGGAATAGGCACCGCGCTGTGGATCAGAGAATACTATAAAGACCTACTGAGAATAGTGGTACATTCCCCAAGATTTCTCTTGCCCGCGATTTTTCTCATCTGCCCCTCCCTAATTCTCTTGGTCATAAACCTCCTAGTTCCCGAACCCTTATACTGTAAGCTTCTGATGGTGCCCCTGCTTTTCGCAGCGACCCAAGTCGGCATCCTGCTACCCCCAATACTATTCGCCTTCATCGGCATGACGGTCGTAAAGAATGTAACGGCCTCCGCCGCCAGCTTTGGAGTGCTCTCGATACTCTACGGCCTTTTGGCGAGGAAATTGAAGTACACCTTCAACCTCCTCGAGTTCTTATGCTTCTACTTTGTCTTTTCACCGCTCTTTCTCATAATCGTTATCGTAAGCCTGTTGAAAGTGTGTATGCAACCGGATAAAATCAGTATAGACTGGAAATGTTGAGGTGAACCTGAATGGTGCTGGAAGATTTTCTTTTTCCAAAAGAGGCTATAAAGTATAAGAGCTACTCAAAAATCAGATATCTAAATGAGATGTTTGAGTTATATCTCACAGACCAGAGAGTCATAGCCTTCAAACAGTATGGGCTGTTCTCCAAAAAAGATAAAATGGTAGCTGAAAGATTCAAAGACATTGGTGTTGTCAGTTATGGAGAACGAGGGAGAATATCTAAAACCGGAATTATTACTATCAAGACCAAAGAGAAATACGAAATGAAATTCGAGGGCAAAACATCAGATATGAGAGCGGCATGGAAAGAGCTAGAAAAAATATTTAAGATCCTAAAAACACGCTGCAAGTTCTGTGGAGCACCCATGGTTGAGGGCTCCCTCATCTGTCCAGAATGCTGCAAAATACAGAGATAAGTTTTTGTATGCAAGCTCCTCCATTGACAGAGCTGTCAGGATTATCCACTCTGTTCACAGAGTTCCAAGGAGTATTTTATTCAGCCTACGAAAGTGTCATATTGGAAGCTATATAATTTTTTAAATTATTTAAAATATGATATAAGGGAGAGTTGAGATGTTTCAGTATCTTAGGGCTTGCAGAGTTGGCAGTTGGTTTGGATGGTTATTCTGTTTTGGTTTGGGGGTTATTATTCTTGAGTTCCCGCGTCTTGAACACGCTGTCATAACGTTTATAGCTTTCCTACTTATCACAGCCTGCATCTTTATTTTGAATCAGTACTTCGACCGTAATGTAGATCAAGAGAACATGGTTAAGGCAGATTTACCCATTGCATCTGGAAGAATAACGCCGCAGAGAGCGTTGATCTTATCTTTCTCATTGATCACCTTAGGTTTAACTCTAGTATTTACGATCGACCTCTATCTTTTTCTGTTGTTTCTTATCTATCTTGGATTATGGACTGCCTATTCAGCTCCACCTTTCAGACTTAAGGCTGTGCCCGGTGTAGACTTCATCGTTTCAGGCTTAGGTGCCGGACTGCTCCCGTTCTGCATGGGTTTGGGGGTATCTCACCAGCTGAGCGGTAATGTTTCAACGATTATGTTGGTTGCAATACCCCTAATGTTAATCCACTCAGGGGGTCACATAATCCAAGCTGTTGGGGACTATGAAGCAGACTGTAAGATGGGAATTCACACTTTTGCCGTTAAGTATGGAAAGAAGAGAGGAAGCATTGTTGCGGGATGTATGATACTAATAGCAGCTCTCTTGCCAATTGTATACGCCGCTTTAAGTTTCTTTTCGTTCATCCACTTACTCTTGCTTTTTATACTTTTTCCGCTTTCCATACCTGTTGCCATGCGTTATGCCTGTGCATTAAACAATCCCTCAACGCAATGCGTCGATAGCTTGCAGAAAACAGCGAGAAAATTTGGGGCAATCGTGCTGGCTGCAATATGGGTTTATGTACTGCTCATAAAGATAGCTGTCTTCTAAAAGATAGAGCTGGTAATCATGATGAGGCTGGGCTTAACTAGTAGAAAAGATAATATTTAACTGCGCCTCCTTTAGCCAACCTTAAATCCTATTCTAAATCCCACGAGGGAACTTCCTGCGAATGGTAGGTTGGCGGTGATGAAATCTGGCAGAGCGAAACTGCCTCCTAAAGTTTTCTCGACCAGCCCATGGACACTATTGATAATCATAGTGTATTTTCAATCCAGTCGATGTAAGCCAGATATTGCAATGTAGCGAAAAATAACCCCCCGAGCACCAAAAATATCTTGA
>Ga0265594_1002245_pt1 | contig 14038 bp, 16 predicted proteins | sample saktaG_11_FD_190147 | JGI IMG/M metagenome (GOLD analysis project Ga0265594, IMG submission 190147) | Saline water microbial communities from Sakinaw Lake, British Columbia, Canada - sak_2011_5_24_80m | ecosystem: Environmental > Aquatic > Non-marine Saline and Alkaline > Saline ... | reverse complement strand
AAAGACAGAAAAATTTCAGGAGGCAGTGATAGGCCCCTTCTTTTAATCCCCACCCCAATTTTCAAGCTGGGGTGGGGTTTTGTTAAACCTAAATTAGAATTTATGGGTTAAAGATGTTAAAATAAAGGTAACTTATATTTGTATAAAAAAAACATTTTATGAAATTATCAGTAATAATCCCGGTTTACAATGAAATAAATACTATTGCCGAAATAATAGAGAGAGTAAAAGGGGTTTTGATTGAGAAAGAAATAATTAAGTTTAGATTTTTTGACTAAAATAAGGATTAGACGCGCATTTTGCAAATTGCGCTCATCCGAATTTTAAAATATGGACAGTATAAAAAATAATCTTTGGCTAAAAGTAATTTCAGTTTTTATTGTTTTTTTTAGCATATTTTTTTTCGGCCATTTGTTAAAACAAGGCTTTTGGTCAAACGATGACCCTTATTATCATGCTAAACATAGCGCCCTGATAGTCCAAACAGGGGATTTGACATTAGTTAGGCCATGGCTGGAGTTTCATTTTCTAAATTACGCGCCCAATGACCCCTGGTGGGGGTTCCACCTGTTACAGGCGATTTTTATTTATTTCTTTGGCATTTTTTTAGGCGTAAAAATTTCCTCCGCTTTCCTGGCCGGTTTATTTTTTGCCGTTTTCTACTTTATCCTAAAGAAATTTTCTATACGATATCCGTTTGTTTGGACTTGCCTCGCTTTCGCTTCCTCAAATTATTTTCTATTCAGAATATCTATGGAGAGGCCGCAGATTTTAGGCATAATAATGCTGCTGGCCTTCTCTTATTTGTTGGTTAAGAAGAGATATTATTCAATGTTTTTTTTGGCTATTCTGTTCGCCATTTTCTACCATTTTTTTCTCTCTTTATTTCTCATAGTATTCTTTTATTGGCTGGCCGAATATTATAAGGCAAAAAAAATAGACTTAAAGCTGTTTATTTTTACCGGTTTGGGAATTATAATAGGAGTTCTGATACATCCTGACAGCTTGAATTATTTATTTGTAGTCTTTGTCCACTTCGGGGAAGTTCTTTATTTAAAATTTACCGGCGTTAACTTGGGAGTGGGCGGCGAATTATATCCCTGCACTTTGACCGGTTTTATTTTCAGCAATTTTTTAGTATTTGTTTCTTTTTGTTTAGCCATTGTCCTGTTTTTAGGCGACAAGCGGATAAATAAAAACCGGGAAATAATTTTTTATTTTTTAGTAAGCGTTTTTTGGTTTTTGGTCAGTTTAGTTATTATCAGAGGAGCCGATTTTTGGATTCCTTTCGGATGGCTGTTTGTCGCTTTGGTTTTCAAAGAATTTTCACAGTCCGAGGAATGGCTTTATATTAAAATTTTTTTTCGCCGCCGCGTTAATTTGAAAATAGCCGGATTTTTTTTCCTTATTTTCATTTTATTTGTTTCTCTTTTTAATATTACGGAAAATTTTTTCATAAGAACGCGGGAGGGCAATCGAAATCTAACTAGGCAATATATAGCCGATGCCAATAATTGGCTTAAAAAAAACACGCCGGCGAATTCAATTATTTTTTACGATGACTGGTCGCTTTGGCCGATGATGTTTTTTTACAATGACCACAACCGCTATATTACCGGTATGGACCCGACCTTTCTGTACGAATATGACCATCGGCTTTCCTGGATCTGGAAAAATATCAGCTATGACGGGCTTTATTGCGATAAGCCGGAGATTTGCCTTGAAATTGGGCCGAGAGATAACATAAGGTTAGTCAAGGCGGCTATTAAGGATATTTTTAGGTCTGATTATATTCTGCTTAAAAATTATCAGCAGCATCCTCTGGCCAAGCTCTTGGCGGCGGATAGGAAGGATTTTACGAAGGTTTTTGGCAGTAAAGGAATTCTAATCTATAAAATCGTCCCGTAATTATATTTGGAATTATATATCTGCTGAATATTATTAATAAAGGCATATTTTATTTATTTTTTAAAATATGCTAAAATATAGGAAATGTTGATAAATGGTTTTATTTTAAAATTAACTAAAAACTTTAGCTATTATTTATAATATTAGCTAAGATTTAGAGGGGAGGTGAAATATGAGAGAAAAATTTTACAAAAATCTGTTGGCAGCGGTCATGATTATGCTAATTATGGCTCCGGTGTTTGCTTTGGCTCTTCCTGCGCAGGCGGTAGACGCAAATGAATTACTTTGGGGCAACCAAGAGAATAACGTGGCAGGCAATTTAGGTCTAGGCGAAAAGGACCCGAGGGCAATAGTGGCTGGCGTAATTAATATCGCTTTAGGATTCTTAGGCATAGTGGCCGTAGTAATCATTATACTCGGCGGGTTCAAATGGATGACAGCCGGCGGCAACGAGGACAAAGTAGCTGAATCAAAAAAATTGATTACGGCAGGTATTATCGGTTTGGTTATTGTTTTGGCAGCCTGGGGAATTGCTACTTTTGTTATCAATCAGTTATATAACGCGACTGGCGCAAATGAAGCAATATAAATTCTTAAAACCGGTTTTAAGAATTAACCCCGCACCTTTTGGGCGAAGCACTCCTGTGTTAAATATTCCGATCAGCAACTATCACAGGATGATTAATTGTATGGATTAAATATTTTTAAAAGATATTTAATCGCCCAAAAAGGTGCGGGGTAAAGTGGTTTTTCCGCCTTTGGCGGGATTCCACTCCTTTGGGCGCAAATATTTTAATTTGCACTTAGAGTAAGTGGAAAATAAGATGAAAAATATAAAATTAATATTTTTAAACAAAAAGAATTTTTTAGTTGTTATTCTTATTGCCCTAACTTTCGTTTTTAGCTGTTCTTCTTTGGTTTTGGCGGAAGATAGTACGCCCGCAAAGGAAGGTTATGGTTTAGAAAAGACGGTTGAAGAGGGTTTTGGCAAAGTTCCTGACAAAACCGACCTGCCCAGTATTATTGGCGGGATTATCGGCGCCGGCTTGTCTTTTATTGGGATTTTGTTTTTTATTTTAGTTATCTACGGCGGTTATCTTTGGATGACAGCCCAGGGCAATGAAGAGCAGGTCGGCAAAGCCATCAGCATTGTTACCCAGGCCGCTATCGGTTTAATAATCGTGGCGGCCGCTTATTTAATCACTAGATTCCTTGGCGAAACAATTATCGGCCAGGTTATACCGGGGGGTTAAAAAATAAAGAGATGGTTTTTTTGAATAATAGAAAATTGATAAGTTTGGCGATATTATTTGTTTTTGTTTTTACTTTCTTTTTGGCAATAGAGGTTGCTTGCGCAGAAGAACCTTCGGGCGCAGCTGAATCTTTTAATCAGGGGTTAGAAAAGACTGGCGGGGAAATCGGCTATAAATCTGTTCAGGGTGATAAAGCAAAAACTGAGATTGCTTCCCTAATCGGCAATATTATCGGAGCAGTTATGGCTTTTATCGGCGTGGTCTTTTTTGTTCTAATTATTATGGGTGCGCTTGATATTGTCGGCGCCGGGGGCAATGACGAGATGGTAAAAAAAGGGAAAGACAAGATAAAAAACGGGGCGATCGGCGTTTTAATTGTCTTTGCCGCTTATTTATTCACTCATTTGGTTTTAACTATAGCCAGCGGCCAAGAGGTAAAGATATTTAATCTTTAGGTATGGGAAATTTAGATAAGAAAAGGTGCGGGAAGATAATAGCGGTTTTAGTTTTTTCTTTTCTTTTTATTTTGATGAATATGAATTTGGCCGAAGCGGGAATCGGCGATTGGGGAGGAGAGTTAGAAAAAGGAGTATCAAAAACGGAGGTTTATGAGACAAGCGCGGTTGGGGAAGGCGGCACGGCCGCAACTATTGCCAAATATATCGGCGGTATCCTTTTTTTAGCCCCGTTTTTCGGCTTTCTTTTTATAGCCAGGATTATTATAGCCGGTTATGAATGGATGACAGCCGGTGGCAACAGCGAAAAAATTGAACTGGCAAAAAAAAGGATAACAAATGCGACTATCGGCCTCTTAATTTTTGCTATAGTGTATTTCCTCGCCTATTTCTTTGTTGAAACCTTTGCCAGATTAGAAGGCTATGGAGGCGGTTTTGACACTATAAATAAAGAATAAATATATTTACCCCGTTAAAATTTGGTGAGCTATAAAAAATAACTGAATTTTTAGCGGGAAAGAATGGTTTTAAACAATAGACAAAATATTATATGGGTAAAAAAAGTAAAAAAATTTTTAATGGGGTGAGTTATAGGTTATTTTTTAAAAAGACTATTTCTGCCGTTTTTATTATTTTAATAAGCTTAATTATCGCGGACGCCACCAAGGTTTCGGCTGAGACTCCGCCAGAGCCGTCTAAAAGTTCGGTCGGCTCTTTACTGGAAGCAGCAGGGAATGCAGCCAAATATGATACCGCAAATGTGAAGAGCGGGGCGATTAGCACATCTTCTATTGCCGGCGGAATTATAAGAATTTTTCTTTCTTTATTGGGGGTTATTTTTATACTTTTAATGCTTTACGGCGGCTATCTTTGGATGACGGCCAGAGGCAACCAGGAGCAGGTTACTAAAGCCAAAGAGTTGATGACAAGTGCGATTATCGGATTAGTTATTGTTATTGCCGCTTACGCTATTACTTACTTTGCTTTATTTATGATAGCCAGAGAGTATGTCGTGGACAGCGGATTTAATTAATATAATGCTAATCCGCAAATGTATGCGAATGCCGCAAATTGCAAATAATGTGAATTATGAATAAAGTATTTCCGTTTATTTATAGATTAACATTATATTCTTATTCTTATGCTAAAGATTATTAAACAAGTTTCAATTTTAGTTCTTCTCGTGCTTATTTTAATTTTTCCGTACTTTGTTTTTGGCCAGACAATGAAAGGCGGGCTGGAACAATTAGGAGGAGCCAGCGGTTATTCAACTAATGTTACCGAAACTACGGTTTCAGCTATTGCCGGCACAGCCGTTAGCATTTTTTTAAGTATTCTTGGTATCATTTTTGTAGCTTTAATGCTTTACGGCGGATATTTGTGGATGATGGCCCGGGGCAATGAAGAGCAGGTAACAAAAGCCAAAGAATTAATCCAGGCCGCGATTATCGGTTTAATTATTATTATAGCGGCTTATGCTATTAGTTTCTTTATCTTTGACCGGATAACCAGGAAGACTTTAACCAAGCCTGGCGGAGGCGGTGGAGGAAGCGTAGTAACAGAGCCTGTCTGCGGCGAGGGCCAGGAACTGCGAGGAGGCGATTGTCAGAATATTCCCGGGTATGATAATTAGTCATATAATTTTTTATGAATTTTTTCAAAAAAACAAAATATTTTTTAGCATTTTTAGCTTTCTCAGTCTTAAATTTCAGGATTGCTGATTTAGCTTTTTCCCAAGGTTTTGGTCCGGTAGCTGGCGACCAGACAGAGGCTTTTTTTAGTGAATCAGGCTTTACTCCGGCTAATGAATCGTCTTTAGGCCAAATCGTGGCCGTGGCAATCCAGGCCTTCTTGGGATTATTGGGCGTTATTTTTTTGGTTTTGATGATTACGGCCGGGTATAAATGGATGACCGCTAGCGGCAACGAGGAAAAGCTTACTGAGGCTAAAGAAACAATCTGGCGGGCGGTAATCGGCTTAATTATTGTTGTCGCGGCTTATGCCATTACTTATTTTGTGTTTAACAGTTTGGATTGGTTTGGCGGGGGGGCTGATGTAACTGTGGGTTAAAATTTAAAAATTTTTATATTTAAAAAAGGATGTTCTGCTGCGAACATCCTTTTCGTTTTTCTAATATATCCTGTTGATAATGTACCTTAGGTCGACTTCTACCCCCAGCACACTTTTTTTATACCCGGAGTTACCGTTGTCATATCGTCTCGTATCATTAAGAGGGTATAGCTTGTGAAACATTTGAACGTTTCCTCCCCTCCTCTTATAGAGAGCTATTTCTGTCGGTATAGTTTGGACTGGCAAGAAGTGAACCCCGCCATTTGGCTTTAAGGGTATTCTGTACCCCGGAATTTCGGGATCAAAGAAATAAGCCTCTTGGCTCGGGTCATTATTAATGATTGCTATTATGTAGTTACCGAATTTTTTCCCGCCTCTGGCTTTACTGACTATGCTCTTCATATATTCTGCTCTGGCCTGCGCATCAATCAGCTCAGCCATTTCAGAGGGGGTGACCGACGGGCTTAATAAGCTTAGATTTCTTTCTTTAAAGGTTATATTGTTGCCGTTTGTTTCCACGGTTGCGCTCTTCATGCTGGAGCAGCTAATCATTAATAAAACCATGATCAGCACTGGGATTACCACTGTAAGCTTTTTCATTTCGAAATCCTCCTTGTGTGAGTAAAATAAGTTTGTTTTATAGGCAAAACGTTATATTTCTTAAAGAACATGATGATTATATTATAGTAGTATAGATAGAGATTTTTGTCAAGTAAAAAAATGGCAGAATCCTTTTTAAAAGAGAGATTTTTGTTAAAGCAGAAGTTTTTAACTGAAATAAACCCCACTTCAACCCTCCCCTTCGTAGAGGGAGGGAAATTTTTTGTCGGTTTGTGAGCTTATTTGGGGGTATTAAAGGTAAATTTGTTTAATATTAGTAAAAATCTTTAAAATTTGGTTGACTTTTTTCAATGCCTGTGATAAGATAGTAATACAGATAAGAGAATCCCTACATTTTTCCGTATTATATGGAAAGGTAGGGATTTTTATATACAAATGGAAGCCTTAAAGCAAAATCAGGTAAAATTTATATCGCTAAAAAATGCAAGAAAGCTGGTTTTTTTGCTAATTTTAGTTTTTTTGTTTGATTTCTTTCTTTTCCCCATGCCGGCTTTGGCTTGCGAGGCGGCGGAAGAGGCAAAAACACAGGAAATGCTCGCAGAAATTGCCCTGGAAGAGATAAATGAGCCAGGATTGGTTGTTGTTAAGCATTTGCCGGAAAATAACTTGTGGGCGGCGGAGAGAATAGTTCACCGGGTTATTACTGCCTATAATTCAGAAGTCGAGCAATGCGATGATTCTCCCTGCATTACGGCTAATGGCTTTAATGTCTGTGAGCATGGAGAAGAAGATACGATCGCGGCTAATTTTTTAAGATTCGGGACCAAGGTCAGGATTCCGGATTTATTTGGAGATAGAGTTTTTGTGGTGCGGGACAGAATGAATACCCGGTTTTCTGATAGGGTTGATATTTGGATGGTTGAAAAACAGGATGCTAGAAATTTTGGTGTAAAATTAGCAAAAATTGAGATTTTAGAATGAATTCCCAGGTAACTTAAAATTGAGAAAATTAGTATTGCCCTTTTTAAAAGGGTTTTTTGTTTGTTTTAAAATAGAGCAAGATTTATTCTTGTTTTTTAAAGAAAGTTCTGATATATTTATAATATAAAATAAATATTCGCGGCCGGATAGCCAAGTGGTAAGGCGAAAGTCTGCAAAACTTTTATTCGGGGGTTCAATTCCCCCTCCGGCCTCAAGAACGGGTCAAATTTTAAAGATTAACGTCAGGGGTTCTCAGCCAGAGGCTGACCACCCCCTGGGTGGGATTCCCCCTCCGGCCTCTTTAGTTTTTAAGTCCAGTTTCTAGTGGACTTAAATTTTTTTATCTTTGTTTTTTTAAATGGTGAGAATATACCAAAAAGCACTTAAGTCCACGTTTTTGTAGACTTAAATATATATGAGACTGTGGATAACTCGTTGTTTGTGTGGATAAGTATAGGACTTAAGTCTACTAATTTGTAGACTTAAGTGTGTATAACTAAAATTTAAAAAATAACAAAAAAGATTGTTTTGACTAAAATTAGCTTATTTTAGCTAAATCTTTGAAAATAGCTGATAATTGACCCCTTGGTTTTTATATGGTATTATAGTAATAGAATAATTATTAGACATTCTTTGAAAATCAATATTATTTAGAGAGATTTTCCTAAAAATTAGCTTTTTAGAGAAATTTCTTTGCTTTTTACTGGTTTACTTCCTGCCAACGCCGACGTGGCAGACTTAAAAACAAAAACAAAAAACAGGTAGAGCCTGATAGCTAAAATATTTATTGGGTTTTACCACAAATCGGTAAAAAGTTGCTTTTTCTAAGTCGGCAGAAAAGTTTCATCCTCGAAGGAAAGGGATTTTCTTATCTATCATTCTGTGATGGATTAAGGAACAGACCTTTGGGGTTGGGGCTCAGTATTGTGACCTATTTATTCATTTTTATATAAAAGGGGTCCGCTGGGCCCCTTTTTTATTAGGTAATTTGTTGTATTTGACAATAGATTATAAATATGCTAAAATTTAACGTTACGTTGTTTTACAATTAAAACTAAAAAAGGAAAGATTATCCCATAAAAAGGAGGACGATCATGTCAGATGATAAGCAAGGACCGGAAAAAAATGCGAAGGAGCTAAGAATCAGTTTTAGCTTTACTTTCATTTTTTTAAGCATAGTTACCCTCTTGGTCGCTGGGGCTTTCATTTTTTATTCAGTGGACAAGTCGGAAACGCCGAGGGACCTTCCCCTTACCCTCCTGGCAAGCTATTATTTTCTCCTTGGCTTTTATGTCAGGAATAAGGAGGAAATGAAAAATCGGACCGGGAATGGATTAAAAAGAATTATTCTTCTCTTTCCGGGGGAAATTTTCGTCGGTTTGATCTGGATCATAACTTTTGGCCTGCCCCTGCTTTATGTTTTTGACCCAGAAGTATATGGATTCAGAGTTTTAAGAATTTCCCGGCAGTTATTTTTATGCTTTGTCATAATAACCTGTATCTTCGTTGACAGCCGGTCGACGGAAATTCTTAAAAAAGCCAGGTTAGGAATTCTGGAAAGATTCCTGGGTGCTGTAAAGCAGTAAAAAGTGAGAAAATGAGCATAAGCCTCGTCTTATTTTAACGGGGCTTTTTTTATTGACACAATATTTTTTAAACCTTAAAATACAATTATCTATAAATTAGTTTTTTAATGCTTCTTATGTCTTTATCTATCGGCATTGTCGGCTTGCCTAACGTAGGAAAATCAACTTTGTTTAACGCTTTAACAAAAAATAAGGCCGAGGCTTCTAATTATCCTTTTTGTACGATTGATCCTAATGTCGGGGTGGTAAAAGTTCCCGATGAGCGTTTGGAAAAAATCGCCGTTATTTCCAAGCCGGCCAAAATTATTCCGACGGTTATAGAATTCGTTGACATTGCCGGTCTGGTAAGGGGCGCCAGCCAAGGCGAGGGCTTAGGCAACCAATTTTTATCCCATATCCGCGAGTGCGACGCCATCTGCGAAGTGGTCAGGGGGTTTACTGACGAGAATGTTGTTCATATCAGCGGCAAAATTGACCCGGCCGACGATAAGGAAACTATCAGCCTGGAATTGATTCTGGCCGATTTAGCGACGGTGGAAAAAAGACTGGCTAAAGTTTCCAAAGAAGCCAAAAGCGGAGATAAAGAATTAGCTAAATTAGCCGGTCTGCTTTCCCGCTTAAAGGAAATATTGGCCGTTGGCCAACCGGCCCGCCGGCTTATCTTAAATGATGAGGAAAAATGGATAGTTAAATCTTTAAACCTTTTGACGGTCAAACCGATTATTTATGTTTTAAATAGTGACAATCAAAAAGATGAATTAAAAGTTGAAGATGGGGAAATTATAGTTTTAGACGCTAAAATAGAAGAAGAAATTTCAAATCTGCCCGAAGGGGAGCAAGCGGAATACATTAAAGAACTGGGCCTGGCCGAGAGCGGGTTGGCTAAACTTATAAAAGCTTCTTATAAATTGCTTAGTTTAATTACCTTTTTTACCACCGGTTTAGATGAAACCAGAGCCTGGACCGTTAAAAATGGGGCGAAAGCGCCGGAAGCCGCCGGTGTTATCCATACTGATTTTAATAAAGGTTTTGTCCGGGCAGAAATTATAAATTGGGAAAAATTTGTTGAAATTGGCGGGGAACAGAAAGCAAAAGAAAAAGGTTTAATTAGAACTGAGGGTAAGGATTATATTGTTGCTGACGGGGATATTTGCCATTTTTTGGTTAATAAGTAAGGAAGTTGTATTTGGTATATAGTATTTAGTATATTAGATAATTAAAATTAAAAAACATCGGTGTTGAGTCTGATGTTTTTTAGTTATCTTTATTTTTCCAATATGACTATTTCCCGCCAGACTTTTTGTCCCTGGCGGCCGTAGATAATAGTTTTTCTGGGAGTGAGTTTTAGGTTTTTATTTTGCGCCAGTCCAGCCGGAATCGGGTTAATTATTTTAAAGCCGGAAATATCAGGATTGATGGTTTTTTTTAAAATGGAGTTCGTGAGATTGCTTCGGTCGCTCTCGCTCCCTCGCAATGACAAAGAGTTGCCCTGAAAGACCGGCCAGACCATAACTATCCGTCCATTTGGTTTTAAAATTTTAGAAAATTCTGATAATGATTTGGCATACAATTGCTCTAACTCCCGGGCGGTTTTTTTTATATCAATTTTTCCCCTTTGCGGCCCAAGATAGGGTTCGGTGATAATGGCATCAATGGATTGGGGTTTGATAATTTGGGAGAGTTTGGCGGCGTTTTGTCTATAAGTCTGTAATTCGCAATTAGTGATTTGGAATTTGGATTTTATCCAAGTAATATTTTTTTCCGTGTCTTCAACGGCCTTCGGGGAAATATCGGAGCCAATTAGGTTTTTGTAACCCATAAGCATGGCTTCGGTTAAAATTGTGCCCGAACCGCAAAAAGGGTCTAAAATTATGGTATCTTTCCCTGGGAACACAAAATTTTGTGTTCGTACGGGGAGGGCGAGGTTTATCATAATCTGCGCCAGCTTGGGCGGGAGCATGCCGGAATAATCGTCTCTAGCTGGCCGGCCGTAATCGCGAAAAGATAATTCTTTAAAAGGCTGGACCGCTAAAGTTTGGCCGATTAAAACATGGTTGTCTTTTTGGATCAAAATTATTTCTGCGCCTTGCGCAATTAATTTATTTTGCTCAACTACGACGCTTGATAAGATTCTCTCTTTGCTGGTTACCCAGCGAACGCTAACATTTTTTTCCCGCAAGCATTTTTTTATTTCCATACCGATAATTTTCAAGTTTAATTGTTTGTTGCCATAATGAGAAATTCCAAATTTTATTTTTCCTTCATGGTTCGTGTTGATCAATTTTTCAGCTTCGGCTATTATTTTTTGGTTATCAAAATTGAATTCGTTGGAGATTGCGCCAATTTTAATCACCCCGCCTAGTTTTTTTATCAATTCGGCCGGGTCAAAATTATTTTCAGTTTCCAATAAAAAGATTTCAGAGCTAAGGATTTCAGCTTTTGAATTGTCGTCCAAACCGAAAACAGCCGAAATTTCAGCTAAGGATAAGGTCGGGTTATTGCCTAAGATAAAGAAATATTGCATATTTTTATGCTTTAACTTTAGCAAAAAGGGACGGGTTTGGCAATTTTTTTAGCGTTAAAAAAATTCATTTACTTTAGTATTTTTAGGGGTTATAATATAAATAAGCTTTAATCGCCTATAGTTAGAAATAAAAACTATCTTTTTACCTAATTTTAAGGGAAAAACAGGCAAGTTCGTATATAACTTGTTAGATAAAATAATTAATTATTTTTAATATGGAAATCAAACAACTACAAAAAAAAGCTTCTAAAGTATTTTTAGACAATTTAAAGAGAGATAGTATCAAAGTCAGCGATGATTATTTATTGTTAAAATTTACTGAAGAGCTTGGTGAATTTGCACAATCATATCTAGTGTATAAAAAAAGATGCAGACCAGCAAAATATTTATCACTACAGATATCAAAAAAAGAATTATCTAAAGAATTATCCGACGTTTTGGGGATGGTTCTTACGATCGCCGAAAGCCTTAATATTGATATTGAAGAAGCTTTAGTGAAGAAATGGATTACTAGAGAATGGATTAAAGAATAATTTATAACTTCAAATACTCGGGATATCCGGTTCGCGAACTAAGTAAAAACAAATTTATTCTATGATTTATGACGGACAAAATTTTTCTAAAAAATAGAAAAGCGAACTTGATTCTTTTATGGGCAATTTCGGAAAAATGGTTTAGGATATTGGAATATTCTTTAATAATGGGTGTCCTTTATTTTGCAAAACAAAAAATTGATTTTATTATAATTGACATCGTTTATTATGTATCGTGGATAGTCTACTTTTTGGTATTTATCGAAGCTGCTGAATTTGCTGCCCAACAATACTATTTTGAAAAAGAGGTTAAAAATAATTTTGTCCGTTGGATTGCCTGGATATTCTCGATGTTTATGTTTCTTATATTCTTCTTTCTAATTATACATACGGGAGAAATAATCACGGACACTTTAAATAGAGCATTATAAATTTGTTTTTTATTTGCTCGCTCACCCAAATTCGGTTTCTATTTTGTGCTGGTGCTCTGCGCAATTTTAGCACAAAACTTCAACCGAACTTCGCATATCCCGATATGATATGCAATCGGGCTACGGGACACAATATTTATATATAGCAAAATATTTTATTATTAACTAAAACAACGCATGATTAATCCAATGGAATTTTCAATCTTTTTTGCGCAACTTTGGGGTAGTTTTTTTGTGATTTTCGGATTGTTATTTATTATAACAGGACAATTAGGCAAAACCATAGAGATGACCGATGATAAAGCATTTGTTATCTCTACTGGCTATATCACCCTGCTAATGGGATTAGTTACGGTGATTTTGCATAATGTTTGGGTGGCTGACTGGAGAGTGGTTATTACTATTCTAGGCTGGTCCACTTTAATTAAAGGTATTTCAAAAATCGGATTTCCAGAATTGATTCATAAACAAGCTCAAAGATTTAAAAAGAAGCAAATGCTCAGCGCCATCTTCATGATTCTATTAGGTGCATTTCTACTTTGGATGAGTTTTTATTAAATTATTCTTAACGCTCGCTTTTCCAAACCCCGAAAAGCCCTGCGGGCTTCGGGGCTTCAGATATACCGATATGTTAGGCAAAATAAGGCTCTTTAACAAAATGCTTTTAGAGGGAAATGATTTCCAAATTGTTCTTTGAAATCATCTGGATGCTGTGATAACACGAATAATCCGCCATAAAAGGCTTTGACGTTATTTTTCCTAGCGGAAAAAGCCGCACTACCAGCCTCGCTCGCCTCGCTATAGCTTGGGCGAAGCGGGCGTAGCTCGTCTAGGCGGGCGAATGCGGCACATGCGAATTAAAAATTAACATAAATAACCAACTTACTTAACAGAGAGGGAAAAATGAAAATATTACTTGTATATCCTGAATACCCGGATACTTTTTGGAGTTTTAAGCACGCCTTGCCGTTTATATCAAAAAAGGCGGCTTTTCCTCCGCTCGGCTTATTAACAGTCGCCGCTATGTTGCCTCAAGACTGGGACATGAAGCTGGTTGATGTTAATGTGGAAGAGTTGACTGATCAGCACATTGAGTGGGCCGACATGGTTTTTATTAGCGCTATGCTGGTGCAAAAAAACTCTGCCCAAGAAATTATTTCAAGATGCAAGCAACATGGCAAAACAGTAGTCGCCGGCGGTCCAGCCTTTACTGCGGAATACAAAAAATTTAAGGAGGTTGACCACTTCATACTAGGTGAAGCTGAAATCACTCTAATCCCGTTTCTCAACGACCTCAAGAGCGGAATGGCTAAACAAGTCTACGTCTCCGAAGATAAACCGGATTTAAAAACAACTCCTATCCCCAAGTGGTCACTCATTAATTTTGCAGACTACGCTACCATGGCAATACAGTTTTCAAGAGGTTGTCCTTTTGATTGTGATTTCTGCGATATAACCGAGATGTATGGCCGGGTGTCCAGAACAAAAACACCAGAGCAGATAATAGTTGAGGTTCAGTCGCTTTACGACGCCGGTTGGAAAGGATCAATATTTTTTGTTGATGATAATTTTATCGGCAATAAAAAGAAAGTGAAAGAAATGTTGCTTCGGCTGATTGACTGGCAACAAAAACACAAACGTCCATTTCCTTTGTTTACCGAAGCGAGCGTTGATTTAGCTAAAGATAAAGATTTAATGCAGTTGATGGGTGCAGCTAATTTTACCAGAGTCTTTGT
>Ga0265594_1002243_pt1 | contig 14043 bp, 9 predicted proteins | sample saktaG_11_FD_190147 | JGI IMG/M metagenome (GOLD analysis project Ga0265594, IMG submission 190147) | Saline water microbial communities from Sakinaw Lake, British Columbia, Canada - sak_2011_5_24_80m | ecosystem: Environmental > Aquatic > Non-marine Saline and Alkaline > Saline ... | reverse complement strand
TTTATCAAGCCAATTCAATAAGGTCTTACGGAAATCCGGAAACAAACCATGACTCTCTGCAATGAGAAGCCATTTTTGTATCCGTTGCGTTGCCTTTTCCTTTGTTGAGTGACTCTCAAAGATACGGCGCAAGCATTCTTTAAGACGATGAGCCATCTTCAATATTGGGCACGTCTCATATATCTTGACAAGATTCTCCTGTTGATTATCCGTCAGGTTATCTTGGTTCTTTAACAGTGCATAGTGTGAACCTTTTAATGCTTCTGGATGTCGCTCTTTCTCTTTGTTCTTCAGATTCTTCAATTCCGTATTGATTGCTTTGGCTACATGGAAACGATCAATTGTGATGACAGCATTGGGTAAGAGTTCATTACATACATCAGCATAAGGTTCCCACATATCTATGGCTACTTCGGTAATTTGATTACGTTCGACTGATGTAAGCTGTTCCAGTCGTTGGCGTAGTTTTTCTTTAGTTCGTTTCTCAATTACATCGACGACTTCACTTGTGTCCAGATTACTGTCCAGATTACTAAGGATTAATGCAAAATCCTGTTTGCCTTTGCGCAGGGATATTTCATCAATGCCCAGTCGCTTTAAGTTTACAAATGGATTAGCAGGTATATAGCTTTTGGCTTCTGTGAGAAAGATGCTTTCAACCTGTTCGTATGTAAGACTTTCAAAACGCATGACCGCAGTAATATTATTTTCTTTAACCTGATGGAATATACGTGCTTGATACCTGTTGGTGTAATCTCTATGTTCCTTAACAAAACCCAAGTGTTCTGAGAATGGATCGTTGCATTTGGGGGTAACCATAGGGCATAAGAATCGCCGTCGAGTGAAACGTAGGTAACATGCTTTTCCACTAATAGGCAGGTCACGCACTATTCGTGGATGGTTCTCATGTAAATCTGAGGAATACGTTTTGCATCGAGGACATTTTGCACCTTTCATAATGGATTGAATATCCAGTGTTATTTGTTCATCACTGGTCTCAATGCCAACTACTTCATAGTTAGGTATGTCAAGAATCTGAGTTAATATCTCATACATTATGATATATCCTGAAAGCAGAAAGTGTTAATAATAGGCTATGGAATGACCTGAATTGCCTATGCAAGAATTATTCCCACACTTTACACGGAAGAACCATATTTTTTAATTATATTCACAGTTTACCTCCCGGAACCCAAATATTTATGCTTTCGATATTTATATTATTTATAGGGGAGGCAATTATATCAGTAAAATTGTCAAACTGTAATGTTCATTTTCTAACATCGGGATTCACAAAAATGTCCAATATGTTACTTTATAGCGCAAGGAACATAGAAAGCCTTATTTGGTCTGCATTCAGGCCATCTGAACAACTGCTTAGAAAGTAAGGAAAAGGAACGTTTTCTTTACCAAAAACTTTTCCCTTGAAATATATTCATTTTCGGTGGTATTATGGTAAATAAATCCGGTCAATATTTCTATGTTAAATAAATTACTGAATAACAAGAGTTTCTTTACCACAGGAGTTATGTAATGCTTATCGGCTATGCGCGTGTTTCAACACATGACCAGAATCTTGACCTGCAGAAGGATGCTCTTGAAAAAGCAGGATGTGAAAGAATTTATGTAGAGCAAATGTCAGGTGGCTCATCCAACAGACCGGAATTAAAACGAGCCATGGATATTCTAAGGGAAGGGGATTCCCTTGTTGTCTGGCGTTTAGATAGATTAGGCAGGTCCCTTAAGCATCTTATTGAGTTGATAACGGAACTTGAGGAAAGGAATGTTGGCTTCAAAAGCCTGACGGAGTCCATTGATACAACCACTTCAGGAGGAAAGCTTATCTTTCATATCTTTGGTGCTCTCGCCGAATTTGAGCGTAATCTTATCAGAGAGAGAACCAATGCTGGATTATCCGCTGCCAGGGCAAGGGGGCGTAAAGGTGGAAGACCACCGGTTCTTGACAGCGGGAGGAGAGAAGTGGCAATCCAGCTATATAATGAGAAGAAGCATACGGTTAAAGAGATATGCCAGGTCATGGGTATATCCAAACCTACTCTTTACAGCTATATTGAGAAAGCCAAATCTCAATAACCATAGCAAGGGAACTCCCACTGGAGCAGTATGTTGACATTATGGATAACCGAGCTTCGGGAAAGCTATATTTCCTTTTTTGCTTATCATATCAAGATTGGCACAAAAGGCTGAATCTGATATTTTCCAAAATTTAAAAGGAGGATTGCTTTATGATAAAGATAGCTACTATTGTTTTATTATCCCTTTCACTTATGTTGGTTATCGGATGTAATAGAGGCAAGGTTAATGACCTTGAAATAGCAAGACAGGAGCTAGAGGAACATGCATACAGCAAGTCTGAAATAATGCTCGAAAGGCTGGTCGAAAAACAGCCAGAAAATATAGAGGCATGGTGCCTTTTGGCTGCGACCTATAACCGTCAGGATAAAGCAAAGGATCTGGAAACAGCAGTAAATAAATTGCGGGAAATGGGCAAACCAGCCATGGATAAGCTTGTTGATATAATAAGACATGAAAGGAATATGGCAGAAGACATGGCGAAGGTGCTGACATTAGTTGGGAAATCAGCTATTGATACACTTGTATCTGCATTGGGAGATACTGCAGGTCATGTTCGGGAAAATGCCATCGAGATTTTGACGAAGATGGGAACTGACTCAAGAGAACAACTGATTAGCGCCCTGGATTCCTCTAATGTACTCATCAGGGGAGGAACTGCCAGAACATTGGGTAACATAGGGCATAAGTCAGCTATGGAATCATTGATGAAAAAGTTAGATGATACAGCTCCCCTGGTTAGGATAGAATCTGCAATAGCTCTTTATAAGCTCGGGGATAAGAGCCATGAGAATATAATTAATGATGGTCTGAAGTCGGACCTGACTGAAGTACGTCGTATAGCTGCGATCGCCATACGTGATATAGTGGAAAATCCATCTATTAAGCCATTGATTGAAGCTGTAAGAGATAGTGACATGCAAGTGCGTGCTGCTGTTGTCCGTGCTTTAGGAAAAGCGAAGGATAAGATAGCGATAGCACCTTTGATAGAGGCAATAAAGTCAAAGGATAGCGACATTAGTAATGCTGCTTCCGAATCATTGAAAGAAATAGGTGAACCAGCTGTTATGCCATTGTTGGATCTAGTCAAGCAGGAACAGGATATAGCCATGCTCCGCAAAGCAATTCAGACGCTTGGAGATATAGGCGATGAGCGTGCCATAGAACCCCTGGAGAAGATATATGCCGAGAGCAAAAATTCGCTTATCAGACAGGAAGCTGCTGTTGCTCTTAACAAAATTTAGTCTTTGTATCATTAGCAAAGGTTCACTAATTTGCCAGTAGATTCTGAATAGAAGGTAAAGAGAGGTGCAAAGACTATGAAGGCGCCGCTAATAGCGTTTTTCATTCTGGAGATTCTCTTCTTTATCGTAGGTTTGTCCAATATTTTCGTTTTCAAAATATCGCGGAAAGCCTTTGTGCTTTTCTCACCTTTGATAGTTACCGGTATATTGGGCTTGATTTTGCTCGTTCTGACCATGAGATACCAGGTTTCTGGCACTCTGAGAGTTTTTCTGCTACTTGCTGGAACTGCGCCGAGTGCAATGTTCATAAGCATTTTGTTACACAACCTTATTTCCGGTGCGATTATGAAGATCACTGGCGGAGATTTTGAAGATGCAATTTTCTTCATACTTGCCATATTTGTATGTCCTGCGGCTTTTATTGCGGGCACAGTCGGGACGATTGTTTTAATGATCAAAAACGCGATTGTCAGATAGAGTATGGAGGAAAGAAAAACGAAAGGAATAAGAAGCTAAAGTGATTTCCACAGCTCCGGTGTTTGACTATACCGAGAACCTGATGTAAATCAAGAACCTTCCGTACTTGATTTTAGTCGAGCCAGATGGATTTTTAGAGTTCTGGATTATTGACATAGCAAGTAGGTTCTCGCATGACTTCATTCCAATATAACGTCCTCATTTCGTCATATGTTATAATGCCTTTGTGCCACATCCGTTGGAAAAGCCCACTTTGTCGCCAATATTGAAAAGTTTTATATATTATGTTCTGCGATCCCTGGCTATTTGGAATTTTATCCCATTTAAAGTCATTATGAAGGGCATGCATTATGGTTTCCATGATCCTTCGATTGTCAATTTGTGTTTGCTCACACTCTTTATCTGAAAAACCTGAAGGAAGCAATGGCTCAATTTTCTTCCAGAGCGTGTCTGAAATTCCACATGATTCTTCTTTTGGTAACACTGCACCTTCTCATCTCCTTTCGGTATTCACTGACTATTCTTGATCGCCGACCATGTAGATATTAACTTATCCTGAGGATTGACAGCTTGCTGAGGTATTTTTGGCGATTTGCCATCTGGTGGTGTATATTCCTCCACATTTCTAAGAAATCCACCATTCCACCCACCGAAAACGTAGATTTTGCCATTCATAACACCACTGCTAATGTCACATCTCGCAGTCGGCATATCAGCACATTCCCTCCATGTATCTGTCAAGGGGTCGTATTCCTCCACAGATGCGGAGTAAGTCAACAAATTTAACGCTCCGCCGATAGAATATATTTTGCCATTTAAAACACCAGCAGTACCACCCTGGACACCTAATGTTAGCGGATCTGACTTTTTCTCCAATTGGTCTGTTACAGGATCATACTTTAGCAATATGGGTTTTTTATTGATGTCAGAACCAATGATATATATTTTACCATCGACGACACCGGATCCCTTCAATTTGCGTAGCTCTGGCATTTTCGGCATTTCTTCCCATTTATCCGTTTCGGGATCATATACTTCCAAAGAGTCCACAAAAACTGCATCCCCATGAGGAACTGAGCCATTCAATCCTCCGATGGCGTATATCTTATTATCTACTACGCAGGCATTTAGACTGTGTCGTGGGGTAGGCATGTCCGCTTTCTTTGTCCATGTGTTTGTTGCGGGGTCATACTCCTCCATCGCTGATAAAACGGATGGTCCCCAATTATCTTGCGTGCCGCCCATAACATACACCTTTCCATTAACGGCACATGCAGAAAGCCTGAATCTCGGTGTGGGCATATCTGCTCTTATTTCCCAGGAATCTGTTTCGGGGTGATATTCCCTCGTTGTTTTCTGGCAAATATTATCGGGCGTTCTGCCACCAATTACGTATATTTTGTCACCTACAGCGGCAGCGGCTGAAGCCCAGATAGGTTCGACCGCCAAATCCCTCTTAGTCCATGTATCACCGGCGATGCTAACATTGGTTATGTTTAGAACACAAAATAATGTCAAGCTAGTAAGTAAAAAAATGTGATATTGCCTCATGGTAAATTTCCTCCCTTTGTATCTTCACATTGAATATAGCTTGCGTATGAGTTCTTCTGTCAAGGATGGGGTTCATTTTGATGTCTTCATCTGTCCCCAGGTATTAGCAAGATTGTGTTTAGATGAAACGCCCGTTATAACATCCATATCAGGAACGCTATCTCCGGTTATAGTCAGATTGTCAAAGTGAACTTCATGGCTCAATTTTCTTCCAGAGCGTGTCTGAGATTCCACATGATTTTTCTTCTTTTGATAACACTGCACCTTCTCATCTCCTCTCGAGATTCACAGACAATTCTTAATTGCCGACCATGTGGATATTAACTTATCCTGAGGATTAATCGCTTGCTGGGTTCTCTCTGGCAACGTTCCATCTGGTGGTGTATATTCCTCTACAGCACCAACGAACCCACCATTCCACCCACCAAAAACGTAAATTTTATCATTCATGACAGCACTGCTAATGTCACATCTCGCAGTCGGCATATCAGCACATTCCCTCCATGTGTCTGTCAAGGGGTCGTATTCCTCCACAGATGTGGAATAAACCCAATTGAACACTCCACCGATAGCATATATCTTGCCATTCAGAACATTGGCGGTACCGTTAAAACGTTTTGACATACTTGCTTTATCTTCCCACTGGTCTATTACAGGATCATACTTCAGCATCGAAGATTTTTTATTGTCATCAAGGCCAATAATATATATTTTGCCGTCCACAACACCGGAACTATGTAATCTAAACATTTCTGGCATTTTCGCCTTTATCTCCCATTTATCCGTTTCAGGATCATATACTTCCACAGCATTTATAAAGAAGGTGCCCCCATCTGGAACAGATCCCTTTGTTCCCCCCATTGCGTATATCTTGTTATCTACTACGCAGGTGGCTAGACTATGCCTTGGGGTAGGCATGTCCGCCTTTTTAGTCCATGCATCCGTTGCCGGGTCATACTCCTCTACTGCCGACAAGACACCCTGCCCATGATTATCCATCGTGCCACCAATAACGTATATTTTTCCATTGACGACGGATGCTGAAAGCCTTATTCTATCGGTGGGTATATTTGCTTCTGTCTCCCATGTATCCGTTTCAGGATCATATACCCTTGTTGTGTTCGGTGTTAATCCACAACTAATGACGTATATTTTGTCGCCCACAGCAGCAGCGGTAGAAGAAAAGGTGGTTTGGTTAACATTCCTTTTCTTAGCCCATTTATCATTGGCAATTGTAACATTGGCTATGTTTAGAACACAAAATAATATCAAGCATGTAAGTAAAGTAATGTGATATTGTCTCATGGTAAATTTCCTCCCTATTTGGATTTGGCACTGAATTCATGCATTTAGATAAATGACTTGATGTCCAGCAAAAATATTAAAGGAGCATCATTTTATCAGTTCAATAAGGCAAGTTTTGTGCCAGAGCATAAAAAGGTCTCGTAAAACCTCATACAAAGAGGGTTCAAGCGTATCATCATTAAAATATGGTGATATGCCAGAGTGTATCTTAGGGATACAGTTTATTTCTTGGCGAGAAACAGATTTATTAGTGATTGCTTTACTTTGGAAAGGTGTATCTTATGGATACATGATGAGTATCATCGGGATACAGTCTATTCGATGTCCAAGCGCTTCATCATGCGTATGAGGTTTGGTCGGTGGACACCAAGTATTTGAGCCGCCTCGGAATGGTTTCCATTGCATTGTCTCAAGGCATCCTCAATCAAATGTCGCTGTAATTGTTCAATAGATTCGGAAAGAGTCATGTGCCCTGAACCTATCTTCATCAGCGATTCTTTCTGGCTAATCTGAGCAGGAAAATGACGGACTTGGATTGTATTACCTTCATCTGCAAGGGCTACCGCTGAAGCAACTGCCAGATGAAGCTGTCTTACATTGCCGGGCCAAGAGTAATCCAGAAACATTCTGGTAGCTTCCGGTGTAAAACCATTCAGCTTTTTGCCTGTCTTTTTTAGATATTCATCCAGAAAATATTCTGCCAAAAGCTTTATATCTTCAGGTCGTTCTCGCAATGGTGGGATATGGATGATGAACCCAAATCGGAAAAACAGGTCTTCACGGAACAGGTTTGCCTTGATCCTTTCCTCAAGATTCTGGTTGGTCATGGCTATAGCCTGAACATCCACAGGTCTGGCTTTGCTATCACCAACAGGGATAACTGACCTTTCCTCAAACACCCTTAACAGATGCGACTGCGCATCTTCGGGCATATCACCTATTTCATCCAAAAGGAGAGTTCCACCTGATGCCTCCTCAAATAAGCCTTTTCTATTCTCAAGTGCCCCGGTGAATGCACCTTTGCGATAGCCAAAAAGGGTGCTTGCAACAAGCTCACCGGGTATTGCCGCGCAGTTTAAAATGCGGAGAGGACCATTGCTTCGGGAACTGTTGTTATGTATTGCCTTTGCCACCAATTCCTTGCCCGTACCTGTCTCACCGGTTATAAGTATGGGCATCCCAAAATCAACGGCCCTTGCCATTAGTTCGCGCACCCGCATCATCCCCGATGATTTCCCCTTTATGTTTTCAAAGCTGTATTTATGTCCCATTTCCTGCCTTAGGTATTCCACTTCTGTCTGCAGGGAGACAATATCAGGATCAGATTGGATGTCCAATTTAATTTTCGCTGGCTCAGAATAATTAAGGTCGCGGTCAATAGCCTGTAACTCAAATATATATGTTCCGGGCTTTTCGGGTATCCAGTCAAAGGTTGTTTCTTTCGTGGTTTTGCGCCAATCTTTGTCTATCTCTTTAATGCGACAGCGGTATTGACGTTTCTCTGGAATGGTTTTGAAATCAATAGAGCTGTATTCAATTGTGATACGTGTTCCCATGATTATAGGGGGGATAGCAGAAAGGTCTTGATAGGTCTGATCTGTAGTTACTGAAACGATATAAGCTTTGGGACGACTGGAACTCCTGCGATAGCGTGTCAATCCGCCGTCCTGTGTTCCAAACCAGTATGAGCCGTCTGAATCTCTGGTAATCGCCATAACTGTGTTACCAGCCAACCCATCTCGTATATCCAGAGATGACCATGCTGTTCCATCATACATAGAGACACCGTGACTGTCAGTACCAAACAATACCAATTCATCACTATGGCTTGATCCAATATACTTTATTTTATATGGATAGATCGCTCTAATAAACTTTTCCGCCAGTCCATCCTTTCGTGTGAATTTCTGGAATTTTCTTCCATCGTATTCAATGAGACCAGTATTTTGCGCAGTCCAGATCATCTCATTTTTATCATGGTGAAATGCGGCCATCATCTTTTTCCGACCATCATCTGAATCATGAAAGTTAATAAAACGGCTTCCATCATAACTCGTTATTTCAAATGCCAATAAGTCAAAAGTTCTCGAAGTAAACCACATTACGCCATCGCTATCGCAGCAAATGATATGAACATCATCGTTTGCCAATCCATCCTCGGTGGTAATTGTCTTCAGAAACTCACCGTTCCTGGTATCATAGCGGGAAACTCCTTTGTCAGTGCCGAACCATATTATACTGTGGTCATCACCATAGATAGTATAAACGTTATTGCTTACCAGTCCATCATCAACAGTCAGTGGCTTTAAGCATTTTCCTTTTACAGTATCGTAACGGGATATCCCTTCACCAACTAACCATCTATTACCACTCCCGAACCACATTATCCCCTCTGAACCAAAATAAATTGAGGTAATGGAATTACCTGCCAGGCCATCTTCCATAGTTATAGGAGCGAGAAACTCCTGGGTCTTTATATTGTATCGAGAAACACCATTATTCAACGTCCCAATCCATAAAATGCCATCGTCTGAGAGATGAAGGGATAAGATATTATTACCAGACAAGCCATCTTTTGTGGAAAATGACACAAAGCTATTTGGGTCATATCTGGAAAGCCCTCCCCGCTGATTTGACTCCATAATACTGCCGGATGCGACCCATATTGCTCCATCTTCCTCAACATATAGATCCTTTACCACCTCGCTCAGTAGTCCGTCCTGAAGGGAGAAGTTTATAAGTCCCTGATGGTCATAGCGTGAAATACCGCCTCCCCACATTCCAAGACAGACTGATTTATCCGGAGAGTTTTGGATGCTCATAACCCAATTGTGCGGCAGTCCATTATCAGTGGTAAGATTAATGTATTGCTTTCCATCATAGCCAAATGCTCCTAAACCAAATGAGCCGTGCCAGAATTGTCCATCCTGAGTGTAGCAAAATAATCCTCTGTTGCTGGTCATTATTTTGTCTGGAAATTCTGATAACCTTTCATATTCTTTCAGAAGAAACTCATTAATAGGGAAATTGTCAAAATTTTTGCCGTCATATCTCGAGAACCCATTATTTGAAAATACGTTGTCTGTTATAAAAATAATTGTATCATTTGGGCTGGTGATAATGGCACGAACGGAATTATTCATCAATCCGTCTTTTGCGGTTAAGTTTTTCAGGAACCTTTTTTCCTTGGGGTCATATATATAGACTCCGTTATGCGTTCCGAAATACATTAAACCTTTGGAGTCTTGCCCAATGGAAAAGACATATTCTCTCGTCATCGTCCCTTTTTTGTCGGCCAACTGTGTGAATTTTTTTCCATCATATCTATATGCTCCGTTTCTATATATCCCAAACCACATTATTCCATCACAATCAGTGTATATCATCCAAACAGAACAAATAATCGGCAGACCATCTTCAGATGAAAAGCTAATGAAATCCTTTCCGTCATATCTTGAGATACCTCCTCCGTCAGTGCCAAGCCACATGAATCCATCGGGAGCAATATGAATTCTGTTTACTGTGTTATGTGCCAGTCCATCAAGGGTGCTATAATGCCTCCATACGCCTTTTTTGAATGGAGCAAAACGGAAATCTATGTCCTTAAGCGTTTTGCTTGACTCCACATGAAGAGTATCAACTTTTTCCAGTTCCCTTGTTTTGTCGTTCCCTCTTTTTTGGTAACAGACATATCCCCTTGATGTATAACACCTTACCTGATAGTCTCCGGGAGTCAGGTTGGCAAAACTGTATCTTCCGCTTTCATCACTCAGAGTAGTAGCAACTACTTTCCCGGATTGGACTGCTTGCAGGACGACAGAAACATGCGGGGTTATATTATCTAACATCAATATTTTTCCCTCGATGCATGTCTTTCCTTCACTGATGTTTTGTATTGTATGTTTTTTTTCTTGGTTCATGGTTATCTTTTTTTGCAACACTATTCTGCGATGAATCTGCTAAACTAAGACACTGACATTCTACAAAACATATTCTGTTGTGTCAAAAGAAATATTACTTGCCTTTTATGGTAACTTTTACCTTCTTGTTTGCTCATTTCCATCCACATACCCTGAAAGCAGATAAGCCCTTTTGATTTTCATTGACACCCCGCACAATTTAACGCCCAATAATGTCAATGATGCAGAGCAGTTGTAGATGCTTTATCCATAGGGATCTACAAAGACGCCTTTTTAAGAAAAAAACCATGCCGGGATTTTGCCAAATTTACCGTTTTCCCGGCTTGAATCAGGTTGATTTTGTGAAATTTCGGAGTATATCCGGCATGGAAATGGCATGGATTGAAAATAATGGTACCTTTGATGTGAAATAAAAAGTAAAACCAAAACAATGTTGTTTCGTCAAAATAATGAAAAATAAATGCTGAATCCAACTCTTTCAGGAGGACGAAACAATGTATATAGACACTGAAACCCTAGTAACTGCAATATACTTCATTGTTGATAACTGGTATCTCACTGAAGGACATAATTATCTGAAACACAAACCTGGCAGGAAACCAGTATTCACCGACAGTGAGATGATAGCCTTCATAATCCTGAAAGAGTTCCTGCAATATAAATCAGAGCGCAAGTTTCTGGGATTCATGCACGGCAACCATTTAGATATGTTCCCAGACATGGTTGATCAAAGTCAGTTCAATAGGCGTAGCCGTGCATTGCGCCTGATAGTAGACAAACTGAGGAGCCATTTTGCCGATTCCTTTGGTGCTCAATTGGCTTCCCTGTATGTCCTTGATACTGAACCTATTCCGGTAGTTGGCTACAAACGCTCCAAAAAGAAAAGTGACTTCCTTGGCAGTGCTGAATATGGTTACTGCAAAAGCAAGAGCCTTCACTACTGGGGATATAAGTTGGTAATGCTGATAACAGCAGATGAGATTCCCGTCGCCTTTGAGTTGGTTCCAGCCAATACTGACGAAAGAGATGCAGCAGAAGAGATATTGTCTGTAGCGAATCCAGGCAGTATAGCTCTTGGTGATAAAGGTTTCATTGATGAAGAACGCCAAAAAGTCTGGGAAAAGCGTTATGGCGTTTCTGTATGCACCTTTAAGAGAAAGAACCAACATAAGCGGAACCCACCTGCAATCCAGCAATTGCTTAAAGAAAACAGGGAACAGATAGAAACAGCTTTCTCTTCTATGGACCGTGTGGAAGGCTTAGAGAATCAAGGAGCAAAGACAGTTCTGGGTCTGGTATCAAGAACCATAGCCAAGATAGCTGCATATACATTTCGTAAGTATTTGCTTCGATTTTTTGGCATTGATGTTCTCACTTTTCAGACTGTCAATATTTCATAATCATTTCACATCAAAGGTATGGTATTATCTTAAACTTATGTCACTTATTGCAGAGATTTCACAGGTTCATCGCAGATTGGTTTTTTTTGCATAACCCCTCCAAAAGGTATATTTCAAGAATTATACAATCAGAGCGTATAATATGGCGGAATAGGCGATAGCATTTATGTTGGTCTGCCGGCCCATTATTTATAAGGCTTTTGCCGCATCTAAGTTATAGGCTGACGATAATGGGTCTCAGAAAGTAATTTATGAGACAGCCAAAATCTATGTCTAATTTAATGTCTTATTATTAGATTCCCATATCGTCTTAAAGATAATGAAATATCTTATGGTTAAACTGAACCCAAGATCGTTTCGAGAGCGCATCTCCGGAATATACCTTTTGGAGGGAATATACAAAAATCCCCAAATTGTAAAAAATTAAAGATTCTGCCATGGCTGCGGCATGAATATGAGGGATTGTATGGGGAAGGGGAAGCGGACGCTCTAAGGGGCATCTATGGAGCTATTTGGGGCAATACACGTATGGGTTGGAGTAAGAAATGCAGAAAGCTGGTGAAAGGGGCAACTGAAGATAACATGAATAACCAATTCTCAATTGCAGTAAATTGACCTTTTTAGATTTTACCTTGCCCGATCTCCAGGGAAGCCTTCCAAAAATTCCATTAATGTCTGTTACCTAAAAATTGGGGCGTAAAATTTCCGTTTACCTATTTTCGGAAAAGACACTTTTTTAGCCAAAAGCGTTTTTCTAAGATCGAGATTCACAATTTTGTACAAGATGTAACTTTATAGTGCACCAATTATATACCATAGAATCAATTAGTTTATTGCTTGCCGATGGATGTGCTATTCGGAATATGTCATGTATCAAATACTTTCTTCCTCGTCTATTTTGCGAATATGGTCATATTTTTTATATCGGACCCGATTGTAAAATGTTACCCGGCTGATTCCTAAAATTTTTCCAGCCTCAGCTCCATACACATAATTTGCGGCGTCCAAAGTTTTACGTTTTCTTAACATAATTTTACACTCTATCCGGGATAGTTATTTATGTTTCACTTATGTTCATTTATGTTCAAATATATTCATTAAGTAAGTTATAGAGCTAATCTAAGAAAAATCATTATATTGCCTCATTTTGTGCCTATTTTCACTCCAAAATAACTTGTGCCTGCCATTAAATCTGACAAATGACAGACACAAGCGGAGAATTGAGTAACAGGAACTGGCATCTTCTGTGCCGCTGGTATGCTTTCAAGATAATCTATCGAATTATCATTGTCAATACACCCAAACAACTTTTAGATGATGATGATTACCAAATCGCTCAATTCTAACTTCAGCATTAAAACAGTCGTTAGTATGCCAGTCTTGGAACGCCTGATAAGATTTTTCGCCGGGTATATTTTTAACCTCAAAAGATCGGAAATAATTGTATTTTTTGAAAAAATCGGGTAGTTTTTTGGTTTTTACGCTTTTTTTCACAGCATTATGATTTTCGGTTATTTACGGTTATTTACGGTTATCTTGATATGTTTGCCAGAAAACGGGGGAATTGTCTATAATATCGACATCAGTAATATAGAATTAGATAAACTGGTCTATCTGAAAAAATTTCGCCGATCTTTTTTTAGATTTTTTTCCAGATTTTTACATGTGATCTGTAACTCAAAACGGGCGTTAATTATTGCCTTTTTTTATATGCCCATATCATGTTAAAAGTTTACAGTTTTCATATGGAGATATGTCCTTTTGAGGTTAATGATTTACCCCTCCAGAATGGTGTGACATGTGTGACATTTTCTATGCCTGCGTCTCTCACCAACATATTCATTCGATATCGGATAGGTTCTGGATAGATTTCGGAGTTCCATGTAAAATAAATATGACTGGAAAAGATGGTGATATAGGGACAAACCATGTTGTTTTCACATAATTTTGCCAGAAAAAAACATAAATCCACTGTAAAATGCTGTCTTGCGCAATATACTTCGCAACCTGACACCTTATCTGTATTATTTAATTGGTTTATGTATACTTATG
>Ga0265594_1002239_pt1 | contig 14060 bp, 14 predicted proteins | sample saktaG_11_FD_190147 | JGI IMG/M metagenome (GOLD analysis project Ga0265594, IMG submission 190147) | Saline water microbial communities from Sakinaw Lake, British Columbia, Canada - sak_2011_5_24_80m | ecosystem: Environmental > Aquatic > Non-marine Saline and Alkaline > Saline ... | reverse complement strand
GCTAAGATAGATCAGAGTATAAGCGCTGTTAGAGAGGCTTTGAAGGGAAAAGATGTTCCTGCAATAAAGACCAAGACCGAGGAGTTGAGTAAGACCCTTCAAGAGATGGGAAGTGCAGTCTACCAACAGCAAGCCCAACAACAGGCTCAACAGCAGGCACAGCAACAGCAAGCTCAACAGACCCAGCAGGCAACACAGCCGCCTCCACCTGGAGAGGAGAAGAAGGTTGGCAGGAAAGTTGTGGATGCCGAGTACGAGGAAGTTGATAAGGATAAGTAGTTGAGACAGTCAGCTACCTCAGCATTAAGGCTTTACGGATGAAAATCTATGAGTAATAGACGTGACTATTATGAGATTCTAGGAGTGTCTAGGGATTCTCCGAAGGATGAGCTGAAGGCAACCTACAGAAAGCTGGCGTTGAAATACCATCCAGACCGAAATAAGTCCCCAGATGCTGAAGAGAAATTTAAAGAGATCTCCGAGGCATATGCAGTTCTCTCCGACGATAATAAACGAAAGCAGTATGACGCCTTCGGCCACGCAGGCATAAACGGGAGATATACAACGGAGGATATCTTTCGAGGCGTCAACTTCGATGAGATCTTTAGAGGCATGGGCTTCGGAGGCGGAGGCTTCGAGAGCATCTTCGACATGTTCTTTGGTGGAGGTAGACCTCACCGAAGGGCTAGGCCCAGAGGTACCGATCTAAGGTACGACTTAGAGATAAGCCTTGAGCAGGCTGCTTCAGGGCTCAGCACGATTATAGAGTTCCCTAGAGATACCCCCTGCCCGGCATGTAAAGGCACAGGCGCCAAAGTGGGAACACAGCCGAGGACATGCCCTCGATGTCATGGAACTGGAAATATACAGATTAGCAGAAACTCAGGGTTCGCTCATTTTATACAGGTTATGCCCTGTGACCGATGTGGGGGAGAAGGCAAGATAGTCGACAAACCATGCCCCCAATGTAGCGGTCAGGGCGTTGTAAGGCAGATGAGGAAAATCAAGGTTAAGGCACCTCCCGGTGTTGACCACGGGCACAGCTTAAGGTTGGCTAACGAAGGAGAGGTAAACGTCAGGGGTGGCCCAGCTGGAGACCTCTACGTAGTTATCCATGTCAGATCTCACAAGATCTTTGAGAGGGATGAAGATGACTTGCTGTGTGAACTGCCGATAAGCTTCACATGGGCTTCTCTGGGGGCTGAGATAGAGATTCCAACACTTAACGGTAAGGCTAAGTTGAATATACCTCCAGGAACGCAGACAGGCACAATCTTCAGGCTGAAGGGAAAGGGTATGCCTAAACTCCGCGGCTTAGGTAGAGGCAGCCAGCTCTGCAAAGTAACTATCAGAACTCCAGTTTACCTTAAGGAGAAGCAGAAGAAGCTGTTGAAGGAATTGGCTAAGGAGTTCGGAGAGGATGACACCCTCACGAAGGGCCGTTGGTTCAAACCTTAACTGCTCAGATGGTCACCGTTATCTCTTTCTTCTCTATCAAGGCTTTAAGCAGTGCTTTTCCAACATCAGAGTTCTTCGCAACCCGTATCCGCGTCTTCTTTCCGATTGTGGCTGAGAGAACGAAGCTGTCCTCCACGTAGATGTTTGCCAGCTTGCCCACTAATTTCTTGTGGAATGTTAGGTCAAGGTTGCCTCGGGTCTCATTTAGTTCAAATCTGACCTTCTCTCCCGTCTCAAGGCTGGAAGGCTCAACGGTTAGGTGGACGCCGAGCTTCTTCTCAAGCTTTGTGATTGTTGATCCTTCCCGGCCGATAATGCGTGGGATTATCGCTCTGTTTACTTTAACAACAGCTTTGTCTTCGCTGGTCATCTCCACCTCTGCCTCAGGGTCGAACCGATTTATCTCCTCTTTTATGTGTTCTTCAGCGAGTCTACGTGCGGCTGAGGTCTTTGCCCTTATAGAGGCCACTGGGATGGTTACATTTTCTTCACCGTAAGTATAGATCTCAAAGTCAAGTGTTCCGCTCTCGAAGTCTCTCACATCTATGACGGGGCGAGAGAGGTCGGTTTCAGTCATCCCTGCGGGAACCTTCACAGTTAAGCTGAATTCGTAAACCTTCTCCACCTTTCCATACCTGAGGAAGATTAGAGTGTCGATTATGTGGGGGATCATACCTAGGTCTGTTCTGCCTATGAAGCGTTGGACAGCGTCAATGGGGGCGCTGGCATGGATCACCCCTATCATTCCAACTCCCGCCAACCGCATATCGGCGAATACGCCGAAATCCGATGACTTCCGCACCTCATCGAAGACAGTGTAGTCAGGTCTCACCAAGAGAAGTATCTCAGAGGTCTTCTCGAAGCTCCCCTCTAAAGGGGCGTACTGCGTTATCTCAGGTCCAACCTGCAGGTCTCTTGGGGACTCCAATGTCTTAACTATCTTACCTCGGGACATGTAGAATTCTGCAAGGGATGATGCGAATGTGGTTTTGCCTGAGCCAGGCGGCCCAGCGATGAGGATGCCCTCTGCACGCTCAGTGATCCTACCCATCAGCTTCTTGGATAGCTTATAGTCTTCAAGCTTGAGTTTAACCACTGGCCTTATGACTGTGACCTCTAGGCCGCTGGAGAAGGGGGGGCGGGCTACTGCTATTCTATAGGTGCCAAGCTGAATGACCAACGCTCTATTTCGGTCTATCTCCATCAGACCGCCTCCCCCACCGCGCGTTGTTTCAAAGATCTCTTTAATTATGCGTTCCATCTCTTCCTCTGTGAGGGAAGAACTTCTCAGTTTGACAAGTTGGAACTTCTCCGGAGTCCCAATCTTGGCCATTGGAGAAACCCCCTCCTTCAGGTGGACGCTGAGAGTTTCGGGGGTGAAGAAACGCTCGAACTCCAGTTTTTCAGGTCTAGCCTTGGAGGGTATGTAGTTCACCTTGCTTCCTTTAGCCTCCGCGGCGAGAGCCTGCACGTAATCCGCTGTGTAGAGAACGCCCCCCTCCTTTCGAGCAACATCCGCTATTATGGCATCTATTCGGCCGCTTCTAGCAAGCCGGATGTCCTCAATACTCGGCCGCTCCCCTATGAACTTGACATCTATACCACGCTTCTCGCAGAGGCCCCTCAACCGTTTGAGCTCATTTAAGCCGCTGAAACCTGACTGCCGCCCCTTGGATGCTTGGGCTTGAAGTTCATCCAAGACTGCGTGAGGTATGATCAGCTCAACCTCTTTGAGTTCACCCTTCTCGATCATAGCTGAGAGTTTTCCATCTATTATAATGGATGTATCTGGCAGGATTCGATCTACCACTGCAATCTCCCTATCTACGTTTCAATCTTTAGATAACACACTTCCAAGACTTTAATGTCTCGGATCGAGGTCAGAGGCTTCAGCAGTCTTTAAACTATGCATTTTAATTTGACCGATTGCAATTCGGTAAAGCTTCGGGCTGGCTGAACTTTTTTACAAGAAGATATGCGGACACCTTCATCGTACCTTACCTCTTGCAAGCGATGCAAATATGCCTCCAAAGCAGAGGACTGCAAAGATAATGAATGCTGAGTTAACGCTCATCAGAAAAAGTGGGTATACGTCAGGTGTAATTTGAACCCTGCCGATGTATACTGCAAATAGGAACATAGCAATTCCCATGCTGAGCGTCTGTCCAATCAGCCGCATCGTTCCAAGTGTTCCCGATGCCACTCCATAGAATCTCTTCTCAACAGAACTCATAACTGCATTTGTATTGGGAGATGAGAAGAGGGCAAAGCCGAAACCGAGGAGGATTAGGTTTGCTAAGATGAATTCCACGGTAGTCTCCTCATTTAAAAAGGTGAAGAGGATCAGGCCTACGAATATCAACGCCATCCCGATTGAGGCAATTATTCGCGGTTCAATTCTATCTGAAAGCCTGCCAGCGAGAGGCGAGAAAATAACCTGCACGACAGGTTGAGCTATTAAGATTAGACCCGCGGTCTGAGGGCCAAACCCTTTTATAAATTGCAGGTATAGGCTCAGAAGAAAAATTAGGGCAAATGTTGCAGCATAATTGACTAATGCTGCTAGGTTGGAGAAAGCGAAAACTGTGTTTCTTCTGAAGAGCCCAATATTCAAAATTGGGCTTTTCACCTTCAGTTCCCATTTTATGAATGCTAAAAGCCCCAAGGTACCAATTAGAATTAACCATACGCCCCACATCTCCGGAAGCAGAGATAGACCATACATTATTGCTATAAGTGTGAGGCTGTAGATTATAGAGCCGGTGAAATCGAATTTTTCACCCTTCGCCTCAGCCCGCTCTCCTTTCAACCCCCAAAAAATAAGAGCCATTATCATCAAACCGAGGGGTACATTTATGAAAAAGATGCTCCGCCAACTGAGATGCTGAGTTAGAATCCCACCTAAAAACGGTCCAAGAGAGAGCCCTGTATAAACAGCGGCAACATTTATTCCCAAGGCTTTACCCCTTTCCCCCACGGGAAACACGGAGGTTAGAATTGCCACTCCGGTACCGAAGATCATTGCACCCCCAATTCCCTGCAGAATTCGGAAAAAAATAAGCATAATGGAAGAAGTTGAAACCCCTGAAAGAAGAGATGAAATGGTATAGATCACTGTGCCGTAGGCAAAAATTTTCTTCCTTCCATATATGTCAGCTATCCTTCCAAAGGGGACGAGAAACACCGCTGCAGCTAAAAGATATGAGGTGGCAACCCAACTTAACAGAACTGCATCCATTGCAAATTCATTACCAATTGAGGGGAGTGCAATGTTGACAGCTGAGCCCATGAAGGGTGTAAGGAAGGCGCCTAATGTGACAACAATTAAAACAGACCGTTTAGTCACAGCATTATTCATACTTAACCTATCCAATTTAAATGCGTTAGCTCAGCCGGGTCAGGGAGGGTTAACCTAGGAGGTTGGTGGCATCGAAATTGTTTAAGAACGGCTCCCTGCGAGGGCGGGAGGTAGTTCACGTACGTTGAATCAACTCTATCAGAGTTCCATCAGGGTCTGTGAAGAAGGCGAACTTTGAGCCGCTTCCCGTCAGGCGGGGCTCCACTAGGAATTTAACTCTCTTACTCTTCAGCATATGGCATACACGGTTCATGTCATCTACACGCAGAGAGATATGGTTTAATCCCGTCTCCATATGCATCCGTGCGGCCACGCCAGTCATTCCACTTTCAGTGGGCTTTGGGTTTGAGGGTTCCGATCCAATTGGACAGATGATCTCTATGGCTGACTGACCTACCTGCACGGAAGCATATTCAACATTCAACTCAGCGTTCTTCTTCCTGCTGAGAAGAGGGAAATTTAGAACCTCAGAGTAGAAGGCAATCGATCTGTCTAAATCTTTAACGGTTATAGCGGTATGATCTAGCATTATTATCGAGCCATGCATCTCCATTCATCTTTGAGGCTCAATTATCACTTTTATGGAATCCTGAGCTTTCGCTACGAGTTGGAAACCCCTACCCGTCTCATCCAAGCTCAGACGATGTGTAATCATCTCACCTACACGCACATGGCGGGCGCGGATCAGCTTCAAAGCGGTATGGTGGTCAGCTGGGCTGCCTGCATAAGACGTTGTCACCGTTACATCATCGCCCCAAAAGACATCATTCAACGAAATTGGAACGGAGACACCTGGCTCCGTCGGCGCAAACAGTAGCACCGTACCCCCCCGGTCTACAGATTTCAACGCCTGAACAATAGCTGAAGGGACTCCAGTGCAGACAATCACCCGGTCAGCCAGTCTGCCGTCGTTAACTTGACGCAGACGAACTGGTACATTCTCTTCAGCGTGAATCACTGCATCCGCCCCAAACCGCAACGCAGCCTTCATCCGGTATTCGTTGATATCCGTTGCCACAACCCGGCCAGCGCCCAACGCACGAGCCATCTGCACATGAAGAAGCCCTGAGATGCCAGTGCCAACGACGAGTACACTGTTACCTGGCTGTATATTTGCTCTCCTTTGACCCCGTATGACACATGCCAGCGGCTCGGTGAATGATGCTTCTTCAAAGGATACCTCGTCAGGTATCCTGTATACTCCTCTGTCCACATTGATGGAAGGCAGCCGAATGTATTCGGAGAAGCCGCCTGGGTCAAAGTTTGTCTGGCGGAGGGTGTCGCATACAGTGTGGTGACCGCTCAGGCAGTAGCGGCATGTATTGCAGGGAACGTGATGGGAGGCAACAATCCGTTCACCTTCTCTGTAACGGGTCACTCCCTCGCCTACAGCTTCGACCACGCCGGCGACTTCATGGCCCAACACTCTCGGCGCCTTCTTGATGCGGTACCACTCCATCACATCACTGCCGCAGATGCCGCTGGCCTCCACCCGCATCAAAAGTTCACCGACGCCTATCTGTGGAGTGGACATCTCCTCCAACCGCACATCTTGGTTGCTATAGTACATTGCAACCCGCATATTATTCTCCTCCAACCAGTGGCTAAACGGCCTTTCAGCGTCTGCTTGATCTTCCTCTCAGATACATCTGGTCGGATGCACCTGTAGGGGATAATAAATATGGAATATTACTGTTCGCCCTTCTTTACAGCGTTGAGCATATCAGAAGCCTCTTTCACGGTGGCGTTCTCATGGACTATAGTCCGTATAGCCTTAATCATTGCCACAGGGTAATCTGACTGCCATATGTTCCGTCCCATATCCACACCTATAGCGCCTTCCTGGATGACATTGTAGACAAGTTGCAGTGTATCAAGATCTGTGTTGAGTTTAGGTCCGCCTGCAACAACCAACGGAACAGGACAGCCCTTCACAACTTTTTCGAAGTTTTCACAGTAGTAGGTTTTCACGAATTTTGCTCCAAGTTCAGCTGCGATACGGCAGCATAGGGAGAGGTAGCGAGCGTCGCGTTTCCCCAATTCTTTGCCCACTGCGGTGACCGCTAACACTGGAATGCCGTACTCTTCGCCCTCATTAACAAGGTTTGAGAGGCTTAGCAACGTTTGACGTTCATATTCTGTTCCAACAAAAATGGAGAGAGATACTGCGGCAACATTAAGACGGACGGCGTCTCGCATGGACGTAGTGATGCCTTCATTTGCCAAGGAAGTTCCGATGACACTTACACCACCAGATACTCTGAGAACAATCGGTGTGCTGGTGTTGGCGGTTATTGATGAACGTAGCACTCCCCTCGTAAGCATGACTGCATCCGCGTAGGGGAGAAGCGGCTCAATTGTTTTTCGCGGCTCCTCCAGTCTTCTTGTGGGTCCTTGGAAATATCCGTGGTCTACCGCCAGCATGACCGTGTGACCATCAGGCTTGATTATTCTGGACAGACGATTCTCCATTCCCCAATCCATGGTAGATCACCTTTCAAAGGTATCTTATATGCTACTGCATACTAAAATAAAAAGGAATTCCAAAGCTAAAAATTGAAGAGGCAGAGTTAGGACTAGAAAGATGCTTCATTCTGACTCTAAAAGTAGCAGAGTGAAATCAAGCTTCTGAAACGGGGAGATCAAGTTGTCGTTTCGCTTTTCTCAAGGATCAAGCAGGGCTTGGGTGATGAGATTGTGGAGACAACGCTATATCCATAGTCGGCATACTTGTTAAGCATCTCTTCTGTTAGGTTATTTGTGGACTTGAACTCTAGGACTTTATATTTTCCTATAGGCTCGTTCTTGGTTATTCTCCAAGCTCCGAATCCTTTCTTCCCCGTGGCAACCATCGTAACTCTTCTTCCCTTCCTGTCCACAGTCTTTATATCACCTTCTTTAGGTTCACTTACTTCAGGTTTGTTTTCAACTTCAGACAAAAGCATTCACCTCCCATTCAGCATACTAAACGGTAGACTATTTCTACTTAATATGGGAATGAACAAACTATTATGACTTTAACACAGTTTAAAACAAAAAATACACTGAAAAATAGGAGATATACTGCTTGAATTTCAGTTGAGGTTTAAAATATCTCGCTTAAATAAGGTTTTTTGTACACATAAAAGCCACAAAACACCTGAAATAAACGCGGAAATAGTGAAAAAATGGAGCCCCCAAGCAGCAAAACATTGACCTAACTTATATTGAACGCAGAAACTTGGGCAAAAAATTAAAGACAGATGAAAAGTAATGAATCCTAGGATGCTACCTTTGGCTAAGGAAAAGAGGGGACAGAGGACAGTGAAAAAGGGTTCTTCTAAATCTGTGAAAGAAGCAGTTTGGGCGAGATACTGTAAAGATAAGGGAGAATGCAGATGCTACATATGCAGCCGCGAGATCCATTTTGAGGATTTTGAATTAGGGCACCTTAAAGAAACCAAGGGCAGAAGACCTAGGATAGACAACTTGCGCCCAATCTGTGAAAGCTGCAACCACATGTTGGGAGATATGCCTATAGAGGCTTATGAGAGGGCACAACAAGACATCAAGGACATCCATCTTCCTGAAGAAGTATCAGGGGGAGCGGGGTAACCCCCGTTCCCTTAAAGGGATTGTTACTATGATGGGCCTAGTTGATTTTTCTTCACTTTCCGTATGTTAACGCCTTAGTTGGGCACAGCTTGACACAGTCTAAGCATACGTTGCATACGTGGTAGTTTATGTTCAGGTTTTTCTTGGCGCTGCTTGTTGTTATAGCAAGCATTGAATAGGCATCGACACAGCGGCCACATCATCAGAAGCTTTTGATTTCTGAGGTTCTAACAATTTTTCGATGGGTTGTAGACTATAGAAATATAATACTGAAGGAATTAATGTTTAATTCTGTTTGCTCAAATCAGGGATATATGTTTCCGGTTATCTAAGCGGTTCTCCAGTATTCTTTCTGTTAATGGCAGTTCAGCCTAATTTGAGATGTCACCATGAATGTTCAATTGCGTTCTTATCGCATACTTGGTGGCAGATGGTGCAAGAATTGTGTCCAGAGCAAACGTATCCCACACTCTTTATTACTTCATCCCTCACTTTGACGGCAGCCTTGCTATAGTCATCCACTGTCATTTCAAAGATTTTTTTGGGGCATTCGGCTACGCATCTGCCGCATCCGTCGCATTTATCGGTGTCTATAGTTATGTAAAACTCTCCCCTGCCATCGGCATATCCATAGTGGACAATCAACTAGTTGTACCCAGCTCTCTAGGGTTTTCTAAGGATTCCTTGGCAAATATTGCTGCGCCTAGCGCTCCAACTATTTGCGGCTCAAAAGCTATATTTGCTTTCAGTCCAGTTTTCTCTTCCAGCCTCTTAACCACACCGATATTCTTAGCTATACCGCCAGCTATAACGAATTCTTTCTCGATTCTAACCCTTTTTAATAAGGGTAAAACCCTGTCGGCTAATGCTTCACACAGCCCAGCAAGGATGTCATTTTTATGTACACCACTCCGAAGAAGTGATAAGACCTCGGATTTCGCAAAAACGGTGCATGTACTACTTATGGCTGCCGGCTTTTCCACTATTTCTAAGGAATATTTACCTATACCTTCTAGAGGCACCTCTAACAGCTTTGCCATAACCTCCATTGATCTGCCCGCACCAGCTGCGCATTTATCGTTCATAACAAAATCTGTAACTTTTCCGTTTTCATCACATCTGATAGCTTTACAGTCTTGACCACCCATATCTAATATTGTTCGGACATTTGCCAGCAGCCAGTTTGCTCCCTTTGCATGGCAAGTTATCTCTGTAATGTTTCTGTTTGCAAATGGGACTACAACTCTTCCATATCCTGTAGATACAACGTATTCTATGTCGTTAAGTGATAGGTCAGCCTTTTTCAGCGTCTCATCCATTACTTTTTTACTTGTTTCAACGCTATCGGGACCTGTCAACATGATATGCCAAGATAGAATCTTATTATCCTGCAAGATCAGCGCCTTAGCGGTTAGCGAACCTATGTCAACACCTGCAACGATCATATCCAAGTCTCCCTTCATTTTTCTTTGGCAAGAAGTGCTGCTCCCAAGGCACCTACGATCTGCGGTTTTTCTGGAACAAGCACCTTCGAACCTATCAGCCTGCTCAATTCACTGTTGAAGCCGATGTTTTTTGCAACCCCACCAGTCATAACGATGTCCTTTTCGATGCCTATTTTGCTCAACATGCATTGAACCCTAGACGCTATTGATCTGTGTATGGCGCTTAGTATATCGGCTTTACATACTTTCTTGTGAATCAGAGATATGGCATCAGACTCTGCGAAAACGGCGCATGTGGAACTAATGTCAACGGTGTTCTTTGATTCCATGGATAATCTGCCCATGTCTTCCACCCTTACTTCCAGCATCTTTGCCATGGTGTCTAGGAATACTCCTGTTCCCGCTGCACACTTGTCGTTTAACTCGAAATTCATAACCCTTCCCTTTTCATCACATCTTATGGTTCTGCAACTTTCAGCACCAACATCAATTATGGTCCTTGCTGAAGGGAAAAACCAGCGGGCACCTTTAGTTGCGCATTGAATTTCCGTAGAGTCGCCCTTCGCAAAAGGGATATACTTTCTTCCCATCCCTGTCGATATGACACATTCGACGTTATCTAAGGATAGATCCGCCCTCTTCAACGCCTCACCCATCACCCGCTCAGCAGTTTTAACACTGTCTTCACTGGTTGACAGTATACTCCAAGATAGAATCTGGTCTTCCTTAAGGATCAAGGCCTTGGCGGTTAGAGACCCGATATCAATCCCTGCAACAAGCATTAACCGATACACCTCGCCGACTGCTTTGACTTAGTCTTTGCCTTTCGGTCACTTCCTTGCCTTCACCATCTCTAAGAATGCTTCAATCCTTGTCTTTATCTGCCCCACATCTTCTTGACTATACTCTGACTCGATTTTGTATGATGGCATATCCTTGCGTTCGAAGGCTCGTTTGACCTTCAGGAATTCTATGCTGTAAACATGGCAGCCGCGGAGTACATGGTAGATCACGCCGTCAACCTTGAATTCCTCTGCCATCTGCAACAATCGGTCAACTCGATCGTCGTTCGGCGTAAAACACGGGCATGTGGAAGGCAGAAGGTATCTCTCGGCCACAGCTCTGAACATATCATCCATTGTCCATTCATCCACACCGACGGGGTCATAGAAACTTCGCATGCTTGAGCAGAACTCGTCGCAAACGATCATCCCCCCAGATTCCTCGACTAGATTCGGGATCTTCCAGTTAGGCCATATTATAGGAGATCCGGCAAGCATCAGCCTAGGGGTCTGTGGGCTGCATATACTGCGTCTATCGGCGACGTGTTTTTCAAGCTCACCGCATAATTCTTCCGTCTTCTCGGTCCACCGATGGATATCATCGTGGAATAGGCTCCATGTGACCAGCATTGCATCTCTGCCTGTAATCGTAATTATGTCCGACTTTCTGATATCATACAGTCTGCGGAACGTCTTCTGAGCCTTGAGAACGAGTGCGATGGCAGATTTGAGTCTTTCTCTGGATATTTTTTTCTCGGTGAGTTCCTCGATTTTTTTCTTCAGTTCCTTAACTTCTTCTGTCCAAAAACTTTTTGATTGCGGATTATCCTTTATTCGGGGCACATTCAGGGTCCAGATGGGTAAATAGTCTCCTAGGATTTCTCCCAACTTCGTTTTTCCATCGCAAGCCATGGGGTTGATTACAGCGTCGCAGAGTTCGAAGTATGGAGATAGGTTGACGGTTTTAACGCCGAGGGAGGATTTTACAAGAGGGCAGACCTCGACTGGAAGAATTTCCTCTCCGGGGCGGACGGTGTCGTAAAAACCGGAGTCCAGTCGGACGGGTTGGGCATCTGCGGCGTAGATCAGTTCGATAGGCGCGAAACTGCAGAAGTGTCCAATGACTTTTCCTCCAGCTTCTTTATACTGTTGGATTTCTTCTTCCCGCTTACCGAAGAAGTTCGCGACCTCATCGAAGTACCGCATCTGACTTGGTCTATCCCGTGTCTTCTTCATCTTCTCGATGTTCTCTGAGATCAGCTTCAAAGAGGACGATCTGATTGCCTTCCTAGTGTTTTCTATTTCTTGCTGCGGGATCGCCGGCGCATACTTTTTTTCAGTGCTTTTCTTTTCAAATTTTTCCATAATTCTCCAGTCTCCTATGGAACATGGTACTTTTCGACCCAAGCCTTCGACATGTAGATTGGTTTGCCCATGAAGTTTAGCTTTAAACATTTCTCTTCAGGGCACATCTCTATACAACGAGTGCAAAGAGTACACCTTGATGAGGTCACATCTTTCTCTTCTTTTTCTCCTCTCTCCTCGTAGACTTCTGTTACTTGAACAGGGCATATCCTCATGCAGATCCCGCATTTTGTGCATTTTTGCGTATCTTTACTGATGGAAAATAGAGAAACTTTTCTGGCTAGCGCGATTAACCCGCCCATTGGACAGAATCTACACCAAAAACGTCGCGCCGTGAATGCTCCGGTCACGAATATGGAGAGGGAAACTATGGAGATCAAGGTAACCGCCGTCTCCATCCCCCATCCAGTAAGCTGGATAGATGGCCAGCGAATAATTCCCAGAGCACCCTGCAGAAATAGGAGTAGGGGTTTTGCCGGACAGATTTGACAGTAGGGTAGATCAAGGCCTCTTCTAGAGGCTGCTGAGATGAAGGGCATGCCAACGATTGAGGATAAAAGTACAACGACTGTTATGAATAAATATCTGACTTGGCTCAGGCCATCGTTGAGACCTGAAGAGAGCCTCACGTATCGTACACGTAGATTTCTTCGGACATGGGTAAGTAGGTCTTGAATGAAGCCTACAGGGCATACCCATCCGCACCAAACCCTGCCCAAACTAACTGACATTATTGCGAATAGAAAAATCGTTATCACCAAAAAAATGTAGGAGTCCCACCCTGCTATCAGGTAGTGTTGAAGTTGATATATGAAACAGTCAGCAATTCCGCCTTCAAAGTAGTGACATGCGAAAGTAGGCATAGGCAACCCCGATGGCAGAAGACCGGTCGCTATGACTGCCACTCCAAATAAGCCTAAATTGATTATGATAATAGCCGTTACTTGAATTGCAAGCCTCAGACGCGATATCGTTATTCCTTTCACGGTCTTTGTCCTCAATGTTTCTCTAGGTGCCCGTGATCAGAGGGTTCAATAGTATGCTAATTCCCATCAGCATTAAGATGCTGCCGCCGATTCTAGGAATCCATTTCCTGAGAGTAGGGGTCTTCCTCTGTGTTAGGTTGGCAATCCAGCCTGCCATGCCGCATAAGGGTAGTAAGGGGGATGCAAGGGTTCCAAGTCCAAATAGGCACGCTAGTATAATGCTTTCGGTTATGGAGAAAAACGCCGCGGAATATAGAAGAATTGCTACGAGTGGAGCACACGGTATGAAACCCAAAGTAAGGCCCATTAAAAATACATGGCTGTCGAAATGCCCGTCAGCTTGTCTTGATGGCTTGTTTCTTTCCATCTTGGAGCAGCTACAGGAAGCTTTTTTGAAGAATAGAGTTATGCCGATAAGAATTACGACGATCCCGAAAACCATTGGCATATATTCCTTGTAACTGGAAGCGTTCAAAAAACTGCTGGAAATCCCAGTTAAGAGGCCTAGCGAGCTGTAAGTCACTATCCGTCCTATACCAAACACAAGTGCGTTTTCCACCCCGGCACGAAATCCCCTTCCAAGGCTTGCAATATACGTAACTAAGTAGGAAGAACATGCAAACGTGCATACTGTTGACCCCGATACTAGACCAACGATGAACGCCCCAACATACGGGTTCATCATATTCGGGGTAATTAGATCTAGCATCGTTCTGGGCTCCCGTATTTTCAAGATTGTACGCTTAGCTGGCTGTTCGTAACCTGACTCTCCTCATGCCCACGTAATTATCACAGTAACTTCTGTTCCTGGATCCGGTAGTATCCCCTCTGGGATATAGTATCTGCTACGCTCAAGGTCGTATCCTGAGTCGTCTTTGTTTGCCGCGAATAGAGCCTTCGGGCAGTTCACAGTGCATGCGATACAGCCGGCATCCTCAGAATCCAACTTACCGGCACAAACATACGAACCTAAAAAGACCCATGGTTCATCTAATTCCGCGAGCGTCTTTCCAGTTTTTCTGTCGACAATAAGCTTGGTGGAGTCTATAGACACTGTTCGACCCTCCTTACC
>Ga0265594_1002238_pt1 | contig 14060 bp, 11 predicted proteins | sample saktaG_11_FD_190147 | JGI IMG/M metagenome (GOLD analysis project Ga0265594, IMG submission 190147) | Saline water microbial communities from Sakinaw Lake, British Columbia, Canada - sak_2011_5_24_80m | ecosystem: Environmental > Aquatic > Non-marine Saline and Alkaline > Saline ... | reverse complement strand
CTATAAGAGGTAAAATCTAAGAAAGGGGGGATTATATCTATGTGGGAACTCTGGAATAACCATAAATGGATAGTGAGTAAGGGTAAAATGTGGGCGATGTGGGGCGGTCTTTGCTGGACTCTCGGTGTTGTCTTCGCCATATTAGGCATCATTGCTGATGCTACGAACGGCACTCTCGGCCTGACGGCGATGTCCTGGTTGCTGCTGGCAATTGCTACTCTCGTAACCAGCGCAATTTGGTACATTAGCTGGGCAGTAGCCGTACATGTAGATGCCATAAAATCTAAAAAGCAAGAATAATAAAATAAGCAATTAGGTAAATACAAATGAAAGGGGGGATTATATCTATGCCGTATCGTTGGGAAATTCGCGAAAAGATATCTGATGTGCGCACATCGGGGCTCTGGGGACACGCCCTCTGGTTTCTCGGGGCGATATTCGCCATAATAGGCATCATTGCTGCTGCCACCGGTGCCGCTATCGGCCTGGGAATGGTAGCCTGGTTCCTGCTGGCAATTTTTACCATAGTAGCCGGCATCCCATTTTATCTTAGCCTGGCAATCGGGTGGTTATTACGGGAAAAGAAGTAGAGCTAGCAACTAAGGCATAGCCGCTGGGTTACTACTCTTCATCTTCAGCACCTGCCTCCTCAAGCTGCTCCATGATACGGGCAGCCCGAGGGTAGCCGATGCGCAGTTTCCGCTGCAGGTAAGAAGTAGAGATGTGTTCATGCTCCTTCAGTAATTGTTTAGCCGCCCCCAGGAGCGGGTCCTCAGGCAAGCCTTCTCTTCTGCCAGTAGCCAAGGGCGAGACAAGCTCCTCAACCTTTAACTGAGCCATCTCTTCCCGGCGCTGGCTACCCCAAAAGTAAACCAGCCTCTCTATCTCAGCATCGGAAACGTAGCACCCCTGAAGGCGTGTAGGCTTGGCTGCTTCAGTAGGCATATAAAGCATATCGCCTCTACCCAGGAGCTTTTCAGCACCAGCACCGTCGAGAATAGTGCGTGAATCCACCTGAGAGGTAACAGCAAAGCTGATACGGGTAGGAAAGTTAGCCTTAATTAAACCGGTGACAACATCTACTGAGGGGCGCTGTGTAGCCACAACCAGGTGGATGCCAGTAGCCCGGGCAAGCTGGGCTAATCGGCATAGAATATGCTCCACCTCATCAAAGCCAGCCATCATTAAATCGGCAAGCTCATCAATGATTAGTACCAGGTAGGGGAGCCTTTCCTCGCCTTGTTTATTTCTATTATAGCTGGCAATGTTACGAGCCCCGGTTGCAGCCAGTTTTTGGTAGCGTTTATCCATTTCCTGGTTGAGCCATCGCAGCGTGCCCAGAGCTTTGTTAACATCAACTATAACCGGTGTGGCCAGATGTGGTACGCTGTTGAACGGTGTCAGCTCCACCCTCTTGGGGTCAACCATAATAAATTGGGCTTCATTAGGTACGTTATGCATTAGCAGGCAACAGATAACAGTATTCAGGCATACCGTCTTGCCACTCCCGGTAGCCCCGGCAATAAGCAGATGAGGCATCTTTGATAAGTCAGCCGCTATCGCCTCCCCACCAGCACCCTTACCCAGTGCCAGAGACAGCTTAGACTTGGCCTCTATTTTCTGAAAAGTACTGGTCTCTATTACCCCTCGCAGGTTAACCATACTGGAAACTATATTAGGCACCTCAACCCCTACTATTGATTTACCCGGTACCGGGGCCTCGATCCTGATACTGGGTGCTGCCAGAGCCAGAGCCAGGTCATTAGCCAGCGAGGTAATCCTTTCCACCTTAACCCTCGTCTTAGACACCTCCTCCCGCCTTATACTGACATTACCATCTCTATCTCTTTCCTTTACTTCCTTCGTCTTCCTGTCCCAGCCCGGCTCAACACCAAACTGGGTAACCGTCGGTCCGGCGTTTATCTGCACCACCCTAGCCTCAACGCCATAACTGGCTAAAGCCTCCTCAATGAGCTTGGCTCTCTGCGCATTGTCAGCTTGTCCAAACTCAACCTCAGATGTCTTATCCAGAATGTCAATCGGTGGCAACCGCCAGCCATCAACAGTAACTAAATCTGGCGATTCGCCGTATTTCTTCCACACCTCTTGAGCTACCTGCCGCAGCTCCTGCTGCGGTTGAGCCGAAGCAGGTGTCTGAGGTACCGACACCCCTTTCTCTTCCGTCTCCGCCTCCAGCACCCGAGGAGACGGCTCAAGCGGAGTAGAAACCGTTGGCGGCTGATGAACCTCAGTAAGTTGGGCAGGAGCCAATGCCGGCCGACGAGTCTCCCTGCGAGTAAGTCGTTCCCGTAATCGTCCGGCTGACCATACAATAAGTCTCGCCAAACAGCGGAAGCAAACCCTGGGAGCTACTAAAACAACACCCAGGATGACAAACCCCAGTACACAGAGGATGCCAATGAAACCCTGGTCGTAATTAATGATAAGCTGACCGAAGCTACCACCCAGATTGAAGAGGGCTAGTATTCCCCAGACAGCCAGGACGAAGGCAGCAGCACCCAGCCACCTATTCCATTGATGGAGCTTCCAGCGATGTGCCCAAGCTGATAGCTGCCGACGCCAGATTATCCCCAGTATGGCGATAACAGCAATGACAATGAGGAGTAAACCCCAGCCAAGCAGCTCCACCGTGCTCTCGGCAACACCAGTAAACCATGAACCTATATTACCCCATTGCCAGAACAAGACGGCCACAACAATGACCAGCAGTATGAATCGCCATACCAGCGGCGATACGATAAAATGGAATACCCCCCCCAAGAGAGACCTTCTCTCCAGCTTTACCTCAGGGTTATCACCACTACCTCCGGCTCTGTTTTTAGCATTAGACTTCTGTTTAGCCATATCACCCTCTGGTAAATAACAGCCTACACCTTTACCATAAAGGGAAGAACCATGGGGCGGCGTTTAGTCTGCTCGTAGTAAAATTTATTCAATGTATCTCTAACCTTGGTATTGGTAAAGCTCCACGCAGCCGGACGGCTACCACTATGGTCCAGGGTTCGGGCAACCAAATCACGGCTCTCCTCTATCATATCTCTGGACTCTCTGGTATCAACAAAGCCTCGTGATACAATATCAGGACGCCCCACCAGTTTACCAGTTTGCTTATCAATGGCAATAATCACCACCACTATGCCGTCTCTAGCCAGCATCCGTCTATTACGGAGAACAACGCTACCGATATCACCGACACTCATACCATCCACATATACATTGCCTGAAGCAATCTTGCCTGTCAGCTTAGCTGACTGCGGATTAAGCTCAAGGATATCGCCATCTTCCATGACAAAGATGCTCTCTTTCGACATACCCACTGATCGGGCCAGCTGACCATGAAGACTTAGGTGACGATACTCACCGTGAATGGGCATAAAGAACCGTGGTTTAACCAGATTTAGCAGTAGTTTCAGCTCTTCCTGACTGCCGTGCCCATGGACATGAACCTGCGCCACCTGACTATAAAATACCTGAGCCCCTTGTTTGAACAGGCTATCTATGGTTCTATTGATTAGTGATTCGTTACCCGGGATAGGTGATGCTGAAAGAACTACTGTGTCCCCACTTAGAATATGAACCTGACGGTGGTCCCGATTAGCGATGCGAACCAAGGCTGAGGTAGGTTCCCCCTGGCTGCCGGTAGTGATAAGGACAATTTTATTACGAGGCATGCCCCTAAGCTCATCAATCCGAGCCAGAATCCCATCAGGGGCATTAAGATAGCCCAACTCCAGTGCCATACGTGTCGTATCGCTCATACTGCGCCCAACAATAAAGACGCGGCGCTGGTATTTAGCCGCTGAATCAATAACCTGCTGAATACGGGAAACCAGTGAAGAAAAGGTAGTTACAATCACCCTGCCCGGTGCATCAGCCATAATATGGTCCAGTGTTTCACCAATCACTCTTTCTGACGGGGTATAGCCGGGCAGTGCAGCATAGGTAGAATCGGAGAGGAGGAGCAAAACCCCCTGTGCCCCGAGTTGAGCTAGCCGGGATAGGTCAGTTGGTTTACCGCTGACCGGTGTATAATCAAGCTTAAAATCTCCGCTGTGAACTATAGTGCCCACCGGGGTATGGATGATTAGACCTGCCGCATCGGGTATGCTATGGCAAACCGGGAAAAACTCTACTTTGAATTTCCCCAGGGTGACCTGTCCTCCGGGCGGCACTACATTGAGTTTGGCCCCAGACAATGCCTTCCTCTCTTTAAGCTTTACCGAGATAAGCCCATTGGTAAGTTTGGTGGAATAAACGGGCACATTAAGCTGAGGGAGGAGGTAAGGCAGAGCACCAATATGATCCTCATGGCCGTGAGTAATAACTATACCTCTAATCTTCCCCTGCCTCTCCATCAGGTAGCTGATATCAGGAATTATTAGGTCAATGCCTAGCATCTCTTCCTCGGGAAACATAAGCCCGACATCGATGATGATAATGTCATCTTCGTATTCCATCACCATCATATTCTTACCGATTTCACCCAGTCCGCCGAGAGGAATTATTTTCAATCTTGCTTTAGCCATAACTTTAATCCTCAAACATAATTAACTGCTGTGGTTGCTGCTCAGCCGCCGGTACAGCTTCTGACCCAGCCAGGAGGGACGGGATCTTAAGCATATCAGCCCCTATCACCTGCCGCAGGCGCTGCTGGTGAAGAGCCGCCGCCGGGTGATACATAGCATAGTAGATGACATTGTCTCGCTTTTGGGCGGTGCCATGAATCTTACTTATACTCTTACCCGAGAAGAACATTGCCATAGAATAGCGCCCCAGAGTTACAATCATCCTGGGGCGAATCAACTCAATCTGACGGTCCAGCCACTTACGGCAGTTATGTATTTCTGAAGGCAGAGGGTCACGGTTTGTCGGCGGCCTGCACTTAATTACATTGGCAATATAGACCTGCTCACGCCCCAAATTGATAGAGGCGAGCAACTCGTCCAGGTACAGCCCGGCCGGGCCAACAAAGGGACGTCCTTGCTGGTCCTCATGCCAGCCTGGTGCCTCACCAATAAACATTATGTCGGCATCCTCAGCACCTTCACCTGGCACCACCTTAGTCCGATATTTAGCTATCTCACACTGCCGACAAAGGGCAATTTCCTCATAAAGTTCGCTTAATGCTGACATTTCACCTGTTAACCTGGGAAGGAGGATTTAACCAGCCCTCCAGTTATGATAACACGCGTAATATGTCAAGTCAATCAAAGACTGCTGTTGACAGTACAGGGGCACAGTTGTAGACTACTTTTAGCACTGCCCCTTATCCAAAGAAAGGAGAAAAATGAGCCTTTTACGCCAAACCGACCCAGAAATCAGCCATGCCATCGATCTGGAAGGGAAACGACAAAGGGAAACAATAAATCTTATCGCCTCGGAAAACTACGCCAGCCGGGCTGTGCTCGAGGCCCAGGGTTCGTCTTTAACCGATAAATACGCTGAAGGTTATCCTAAAAAGCGCTACTATGGCGGCTGTGAAAATATGGACATAGTGGAAACCCTGGCTATTAAGCGAGCCAAGGAGCTCTTCCACGCCGAGCATGCTAATGTCCAGCCCCACAGCGGGACTCAGGCTAATATGGCCGCCTATTATGCCCTGCTTAATTATGGTGATACGGTTATGGCTATGGAACGAACTCACGGCGGTCATCTTACCCACGGCACCATGGTGAACTTCTCGGGTAAATCATACAATTTCATACACTATGGTCTTAACCGGGAAACAGAGAGGATCGACTATCAAGAGCTAGAGAGGCTTGCCTTAGAACACCGGCCCAAGCTGATTGTGGCCGGAGCCAGTGCTTACCCCAGAATTATTGACTTTGAACGTTTTCGGTATATTGCCGACTCTGTAGGAGCCAGGCTTATGGTCGATATGGCGCACATAGCCGGTATAGTAGCGGCAGGGCTACATCCCACCCCGGTACCCTATGCCGATGTGGTAACCTCAACCACACATAAGACATTACGCGGACCGAGAGGCGGATTCATTCTATGCCGAAAGGAACTAGCCAGAGCCATAGATGCAGCTGTTTTCCCCGGGATGCAGGGCGGCCCCCTGATGCATGCCATTGCCGCCAAAGCTGTAGCCTTCCACGAAGCAATGCAGCCCGGCTTCACCGATTATCAGCGGGCTATCCTGGATAACGCCCTCACCCTAGCCACCGAGCTCAATCGACTGGGTATGCGTCTGGTATCAGGCGGCACCGATAACCACCTGGTTTTAGTCGATCTCACGGAGATAGGAGTCACTGGCAAAAAGACTCAGGGAGCTTTAGAAAGAGCCGGTATCGTGGTTAATCGGAATGCTATTCCTTTTGACACACGCCCCGCATTAGTAACCAGCGGCATCAGGCTGGGCACGCCAGCCGTAACCACACGCGGCTTCGGTGCTGAAGAAATGAAGCACATCACCTCATTAATGGCGAAGGTAATCACCAATATTGACAACTCGGACATCCAGAAGCAGGTGAGCCAGGAAGTCAGCCAGCTGTGCACCCGCTTCCCCATTCCTGGCATTGATGACTAACAGTTTGCCCTCTTTGAAGAACAAAGCCGCTCATCAAAGAGTGATGCCATGGGATAATAAATGCTATAATAAAATAGCTGGTATTTTCGTGAAAAAACCAAAAGACGAGGAGTCTCAGATTAATCTAATGCCCGTTATTTCAAGTCAGACCCAGCACTAAAAGAGAGGTGATAGTTAATGGATGAATTGAAGGTATTCACCGGTAATACCCACCCCACCCTGGCCCAGGCAGTCGTCGAATATCTGGGTATACCCCTGGGTAGCTGCGAAGTCTTTGAGTTCAGTAACGAGAATACTTTCGTCCGTATTCTGGAAAATGTTCGCCAACGAGATACCTTTGTTATTCAGCCCATCTGCTCCCCGGTTAATAAGAGCCTGGTGGAGCTGTTAGTTATGATTGATGCCCTGAAACGGGCGTCAGCCGAACGTATCACCGCCGTAGTCCCTTATTATGGCTACGGGCGCACTGATAAGAAAGACCAACCCCGGGTGCCAATAACCGCCAGGTTGGTGGCTGACCTGCTCACAGTGGCTGGTGCCAACCGACTGCTGACTGTGGATTTACATGCGGCGCAGATACAGGGCTTTTTTAACATACCGGTTGATGAACTGACCGCACTCTACCTGCTGGGTAACTATTTCAAGGAGAAAGCCCTCAACAGTAGTCTGGTGGTGGTTGCAACCGATATTGGCATTTCCAAGCGGGCACGTGATTTGGCAGCCAAGCTTAATGCTCCGCTAGCTATTATAGAAAAGAGACGGATAGGTAATATTGACCAGACCGAGACACTAAATGTTATTGGGGCGGTAGAAGGCAAGATAGCGCTTACCGTAGATGACGAAATAGATAGCGCTGGCTCCTTGGTAGGTGTTGCCTCTGCCCTGAGAGAGCGGGGGGTAAAAGAGGTATATGCCTGCTGCACCCATCCGGTATTTTCCGGTCCGGCTATTGAGAGAATAGCCGCAAGTCCGATAAAAGAGGTCGTAGTCACCGACACCATTCCCGTCACCGATGAAAAAAGGCTGGACAAGATTACGGTTTTACCGATAGCCCCGCTCCTGGGTGAAGCTATTCACCGCATCCATACCGGGCTATCCGTAGGAGCTATGTTCGAGTAGGGGTAGACTATGTTCAAATGGCTGGGCGGACTCATTGATTCCAACGAGAGAGAGCTGAAGCGTTCACAGCCGATAGTAAGCAGAATAAATGACTTGAAGCCTGAATTTGAACAGCTCAGCGATGACGAGCTTCGTGCCAAGACCGATGAGTTTAAGTCCCGACTTAAAGATGGCGTTTCGCTTGATGAACTTCTACCTGAAGCATTCGCGGCTGTTCGTGAAGCCGCCAAACGAACTTTAGGTCTACGCCATTTTGATGTGCAACTGATGGGCGGCATTGTCCTTCATCAAGGTAAAATTGCCGAGATGAAAACCGGTGAGGGCAAGACTCTGGTGGCTACCCTCGCCCTTTACCTGAACTCTCTTACCGGCAACGGTTCCCACCTGGTTACGGTTAATGACTACTTGGCCAGGCGAGACCCCTACTGGATGGGGCCTGTCTACCATATGCTGGGAGCAAGCCTAGCCAGCATCTACCCCAAACAAGCCGCAGGTGATCAGAGCCCCTCCTGCCTTTACGACCCTAACTACGATTCAGGTGACCGGCGGTGGCCACACTTCCGCCCCATCTCCCGCCGCGAAGCCTACCAGACCGATATTACCTACGGCACCTCAAGCGAGTTTGGCTTTGACTATCTGCGGGACAATATGGTCATAGACCTGTCCCGGTGTGTCCAGCGCAAATTAAACTATGCCATTGTTGACGAGATAGATAATCTCCTTATTGATGAGGCTCGCACCCCACTTATTATCAGCGGCCAGGCTGAAGAATCGGGGCAGATATATCAGCTATTTGCCCGGCTTACCCCCCTCCTGCAGGTAGAGCAGGACTATGTAATCGATGAGAAGAGCCGCTCCGTCAGCCTGACCGATGCCGGTATCAGCAGGATGGAAACGATGCTGGGGAGGGAAGGGGTATTAAAATCACCCAGCCTCTACGACCCGGCAAACTTCTCCCTGAACCGCTATCTGCAAAACGCCCTTAAAGCCCATGCCCTGTTTAAGAGAGACCGTGAGTACATGGTTAAGGATGGTAAGGTTGTCATTGTTGATGAGTTCACCGGCCGGATGATGTTTGGGCGCCGCTACTCGGAGGGGCTGCATCAGTCTATAGAGGCCAAGGAGCACGTCAAGGTTCAGCGGGAGAGCATGACCCACGCCACCATTACCGTCCAGAACTACTTCCGAATGTATGAAAAGCTGGCGGGTATGACCGGCACTGCTGTCACCGAGGCCGAGGAGTTTCACAAGATATATAGCCTCGAGGTGGTGGTTATCCCCACCCATAAGCCAATGATTCGCGAAGACCACCCCGACCAGATTTACCCGAATGAGGCAACTAAATTCAAGGCGGTGGTGCGTGAGATTGAGCAGCTTCATAAAGAAGAACGGCCGGTGCTAATCGGCACCGTATCCATCGAGAAGTCAGAGCTCTTGAGCAGTCTCTTGAAGAGGAAGGGGATTTCTCACCAGGTGCTTAATGCCAGGTATCATGAGAAGGAGGCGGGTATCATTTCCCAGGCAGGGCAGCCAAAAACAGTAACCGTAGCCACCAATATGGCCGGGCGCGGCGTCGATATTATCCTCGGCGGAAGCCCCGATGGTCAGGACGAGCCAGAGTGGCAGAAAAAGCACGATAAGGTAATCGGCCTCGGTGGGCTTCATATTATTGGCACCGAGCGCCACGAATCGCGGCGAATTGATAACCAGCTCAGAGGCAGGGCCGGCAGGCAGGGTGACCCGGGAAGCTCCCGCTTCTACGTGTCTCTAGAGGACGATGTTGTGCACCGCTTCGGCGGTGACCGAATTAAAGGCTTTATGGAGTGGGCGGGGATGGATGAGGACCATCCCATCGAGAATAGACTGGTTAATCGGTCAATAGAAAGCGCTCAGGTCCGTGTTGAGGGCTACCACTTTGATATGCGTAAACACCTGGTGGAATATGATGATGTGGTCAATCAGCAACGCGAGCTTATCTATGATGAACGCAGGAAGATACTGGAAGGCGCTGACCTCAAAGCCAACATCCTGTCAATGGTTAAGGAAGAGCTCCAGAATATAGTGGCAACCCATACTACCAATGAGCATGGCGCTGACCGGAATCTGGAAGCCCTGTCAAATGATGTCTCTGCCATCTTCCCTCTGCCTCCAGAGCTCGATGCCACTTCTTTTTCCCAGATGAAATCAAGGGAGATTGAGGACAAGCTGGTTGAGTATACCGAGGCGCTGTATGAGCAACGGGAGACAGAGATGGGCACTAATGATATGAGGATTCTGGAGCGCCTGATAATGCTGCGCACCATTGATAACCTGTGGAGAGAGCACCTGACGGCGATGGAACATATGCGCCTAGAAGCGGGCTGGCAGAGCCTGCGCCAGATAAAGCCAGTAGATGCCTACAAAAGTGAAGGCTTTAGGCAGTTTCAAATATTACTGGACACCATTCACCACGATGTGGTTCATACCATATTCCATGTCGGCATTGCCAGAAAGGGCGCCCCAAAAAGGGCGCCGATGATGGCTCAAGCTGAGGCCGGCGGCAGCCGAAAAAAGCGGCTGAAGGCCGGGGGCAAAAAGACAGGTCGCAACGACCCCTGCCCCTGCGGCAGCGGCAAGAAATACAAACACTGCTGCGGAAGGTAAAGAGGCTCGCCTTGACGTTACCACCTGTGATAAATGCGGAGAGCCAATGAATAACAGTGAGATTGCCGAAATATTTCGGGATATTGCTGTCCTCCTGGAGCTTAAGGGGGAGAACCCGTTTAAGATTCGGGCTTACCAGAAGGTAGCTCGCTCTATTAAGGACCTATCGGTGGAGGTGGAGCAACTGGTGGCTGAGGACAGGTTGGGAGAGGTGCCCGGGGCAGGAGAGGCTATCACCAAAAAGATTACTGAGCTGGTAACTACCGGCAGGCTCGACTACTACGAGAAGCTTAAAGCTGAGTTCCCCCAAAGGAAATCATAGCCTCTATTACATCATAACTAAGAGTGATGGTAATGGTTGATTTGGATAACAGGTTACAATCCTCCCCGCTGACTCCGGCCGGATGCGCTGAGGCAATAAGGCACTTGGAGCAGGCGATCACCGGCGGCAAGCACTGGTACATCGCCTTACTTGAGGCTGTTGGATTATGGAAGGCGGCCGAGGAAACCCATAATGGGCGCATCTACCGCTACCTTATCGCCAGCGAAGCCTTTGACTGGCTACTGCTTACCGAGCGCCTGTGTGAAACAGTAGACGGTTTACTGCCTGATGATGAGAAGACATCCCTCCTTTTCCATGGTAAACCACCACTTGACCTGACGACAGAAGAATTTAAGAAGCTTATTGGCAGTAGCAAGTACCATCAATACCTTAACTACTTTTACGGCATTACTACAGAAGAGGCTTTAGTTTGGGCAGTACAGGAAGAGGTACGCAAGGAGAGGCAAACTCTGGGCCATAAGAATGAGCATGATATCAATAATGAAGCCTACCAGCGAATATACGGTGCTACCAAGGCTGTATTACTCAGGCGTTTCAGGCGCGAGAAAGGCTACCCTCAACTCAAGTCTACTACTCTAACCGAGTTAAAGGAGTTCACCTACTGGTCATTTAAGTATCGGCTGAACCACTGCGATAAGGCAAGGATTGCCAGCGATACCAAGAAGGCGCTAACCAAACTGAAGAGTAACGGCCTTACTGGAAATCTGGTAACCGGTAAAGCCCTTTACTAACGCTTTTTAAACCGCTTCCCCCAATCTTGGAATCCAGCCAGTAACTACCTGATGCCTCACCCTATCGTTCTCACTGGTTAAGCGGCTACTTTTGGACAGATTCTTTTGGCGCTCTCACCAAAAGTATTGGTTTGTTTCCTCCCCGTAGTACCTTGTCAGTAACACTGCCGAAAGCCCACCGACTTATACCATGACGTCCGTGCGTTGACATGGCAATTAGGTCAACATTCATTTCGTCAGCGACCCTAAGAATCTCATCGGCGGCACTACCAACCTCTACCTTGTTGGCCACAACGAACCCTTCAGCCTTCAGGCACTTACCAACCCTACTAAGGTAATTTAAGGCACTCTTCCTGATTTGCTTCATCTCCCCTGTAGTATAAGCAACCGGAGACATCACATCCCCAACGTTGACATAGTGGGATTGCAACGATACGACTTGCAGGAGAATAAGCTCTAACTTTGCCCGTGGCGACAGCGTAGACAACAGTTCATTCACATAAGGTAAAGCAGCCTCACCTACTTTAGAACCATCCAGTGGAATAAGTATTTTCATAGCCTCTACTCCTCCTCAAAATCTAATGACTCCCGTTTGAGCCTGTCTAATTTATCCTTCCGGAGCATCAGTTTCTCCCGCTCCTTATTCACAATGGCTAACGGTGCTTTAGTCAGAAATGCCCTATCCTTGAGTCTGACTTCAAGGCGAGCCACCTCGGCTTGACCGGCTTCAATTTCCCTCCGCACTCGTTCCCTCTCAGCCTTCAGGTCTACCATACTTTCCATTGGTATGACTACCTCCGCCTCCTTTAGCACCAAAACTAAGGCATTTTCACCTGATTGACCACCTTGCCTGCTATCCAAAAAGGTAACCGGCTTTGCCCTGGCCAGGACCTGTATAACCTGAGAATAAGGGGTGATAGCTGGCCTGAGCTTGCCAGAATAGATTTTCGCCTCAATCCACCTGGCGTTCTCAACCTTATACTGAGCCCGAGCATTACGGATAGAGTGTATTATTTCTATTATAGATTCCATAATTCGCTCCGCTTCAGGGTCAACAGCTGTCTCATCAGTTCCAGGGTAAGCGGCTACCATTATAGATTCAGTCACCTGCCAATCCGGAGGCAGATGCTGCCTAAGGTTTTGCCACAATTCCTCAGTAATAAAAGGCATATATGGGTGCAAAAGACGGAGTGATGTCTCCAGCACATGAACCAGAACAGGGACAGGCGATGGCACTTCCTTTCCCCCGGAGCGAAGGCGAATCTTGGCTATTTCAATATACCGGTCGCAGAATTCACCCCACAGGAATTCATAAATTTGCCTCTGGGCTTCCCCGAACTGGAAATCCTCCATCAGTCCGGTTACACTGGTTATAGTGCGAGCAAGGCGCGATAAAATCCAGCGGTCTTCCACCGGCAAGTGCCCACATTGAATCTCCATATCATTATGCCTCGGCTCAATGCTTCTGACTACAAATCTAGTCGCATTCCACAGCTTATTAGCAAAGTTGCGGCCAGCCTCCAGCTTGGCCGGGGTCAGCTTGCTATCATTACCTGGTGATGTCCCGGCAATTACACCAAAACGCAGAGCATCAGTGCCATATTCCTCCAGGGTATCCAGCGGATTGAGCACATTACCCCTTACCTTGCTCATCTTCTCCCCTTTTTCATCGCGTATCAAGCCGTGCAGATAAACGGTACGGAAGGGAATATCACCGGTATCCTCCAGCCCCATCATAATCATCCGGGCCACCCAGAAGAAGAGGATATCATAGGCGGTCTCCATCACCGACGTCGGGTAGAAGTAGCGCAGGTCTTCGGTATCATCGGGCCAGCCCAGGGTGGAATGAGTCACCAGTGCCGAGCTGAACCAGGTATCCAGAACATCCGGGTCCTGTTCTATATTAGCCGAGCCACAGTGGCTACATGATTTGGCGTCTTCAACCGCCACTGTTAATTCCCCACAGTCGCGGCAGTACCACACCGGGATACGGTGTCCCCACCACAGCTGGCGGCTGATACACCAGTCGCGAATATTCTCCATCCAGTTGAGGTAAACCTTGGTAAAGCGCTCGGGAACAATCTTAATGCGTCCCTCGGTGACGGCCTTTATCGCCGGCTCGGCCAGGGGTCCTGTCTTAACGAACCACTGCCGGCTGGCAATAGGTTCAATGACAGTCTGGCAACGCTCACAGTGCCCTACCGCATGGCTGTAGGGCTCAATCCTTTCCAGAAGTCCGTCCTTCTCCAGGTCCGCTACTATAGCTTCCCGACAGGCAAATCTTCCCAGACCGACATACGGTCCGGCATTCTCATTCATAGTGGCATCCGGGTTCAGTATGTTTATCAACGGCAGCCCCTGCCGTTGAGCCACCTCAAAGTCCACCGGGTCATGAGCCGGGGTGATTTTAACCGCCCCCGTGCCGAACTCCGGGTCAACCGCCTCGTCAGCGACAACCGGTATCACTCGGTTCACCCCGGGCAGGATAACGCTCTTACCTATCATTGACTTAAACCGCTTGTCACCCGGGTTAACGGCGACGGCAGTATCACCCAGTATTGTCTCCGGACGAGTGGTGGCCACAGTAATAAACCCCTCACCCTCGGCCAGGGGATAGCGGACATACCAGAGATTCCCTCCCAGGTCTTTATGCTCCACCTCAAGGTCAGAG
>Ga0265594_1002237_pt1 | contig 14062 bp, 15 predicted proteins | sample saktaG_11_FD_190147 | JGI IMG/M metagenome (GOLD analysis project Ga0265594, IMG submission 190147) | Saline water microbial communities from Sakinaw Lake, British Columbia, Canada - sak_2011_5_24_80m | ecosystem: Environmental > Aquatic > Non-marine Saline and Alkaline > Saline ... | reverse complement strand
GATGAGAATCAAGTCTTTTGATACGACGCCACTGTCTATATTGAGTCGGGCTGCCGCTGGCGTTAGGGGAGAGTGTCTTATTATCAATCTGCCAGGCAGCCCTAAAGCGGTTCAGGAATGTCTTGACATAATATCAGCGGCTATCCCTCACGCTGTAGAGGTTCTTAGAGGAGAGGTAACCGAACACACCACTGATACTGAAGGGGATTAGACCAGTGCAAATTGATATTCTAACCCTATTCCCCCAGATGTTCCAGGGACCGTTTAGCACGGGTATTTTCCAGCGGGCTGTTGACCACGAACTGGTCAGCGTTAACCTTCATAATATTAGGGACTATACCCATGATAATCATCATACTGTTGACGACTATGCTTATGGCGGTGGGGCCGGTATGATACTCAAGCCCGGACCTATTTTCGAGACGGTAGAGTCAGTAAAATCAGATATAGATCTTGAAGAGGGTGGTAAACTACCGGTTATTTTACTTACTCCACAGGGTCGCCTTTTTTCGCAAGAGATTGCTCGTGAGCTGTCAGGGTATAGCCGTCTAATTCTTATCTGTGGTCGCTATGAAGGAGTTGATGAGAGGGTACGTGAACACCTGGTTACCGATGAGATTAGTATTGGTGATTATGTGCTTAGTGGCGGTGAGCTGGCGGCTATGGTAGTGGTGGATACTGTGGTTAGGTTATTACCAGGGGTTCTTGGTTCAGAGGCTTCGTCACTGGATGATTCTCATAGTGATGGTTTACTGGAATACCCTCAGTACACTCGTCCGGCTATCTATAGAGGATGGTCAGTGCCCGAGGTTTTACTTTCAGGAAACCATGCCCAGATTGCTAGGTGGCGCCGTGAGCAAGCTATTATCCGTACTCAGGAGCGTCGCCCGGAGCTATTGGACAAAGCCAGTCTCAATTCAGAGGAAAGGCGGTTGGTGAACCGTTTATCAATCCCACCTTAGATGAGGGTATGTGGAGGATAGAGTTAGCTGAAGTTCTCTTGGTAGATAAGCCAGCTTGGGGTATAGTTTAGCTTCATAGCCGTTTTCAACTTGTTATGCTGATTGTACAGAGACTAGGGATATGATAGACTGACTTAAGAATGTGGGCCGTTAGCTCAGTTGGCAGAGCACCTGACTTTTAATCAGGGTGTCACAGGTTCGAGACCTGTACGGCCTACTTGAAACTTAAAATCGTAGCTAAAATAGCTGGAATCGGCCTTAAAAGAGGCCGATTTTTTATTGGCCTCGGTTGAAGTGTCAACCTGATTTTACAGGCGATGTCAACCTGATTGTTTAAAAACTTAATAAAATCCAGCCGGTTCCAGCCTCAGAAAATCGCCGAAACCCTGAAATTTGACGACGTTACTTTTAATTATAATTCCAAGTATTTCAGTAGCCTTTCGTTCAATTCAAAGGACATGACCGAACGTGCAAGAGAAATTACAAAAGACTCATACAATCCTTGTTATAGATGATGACCCAGATATTTTGCGGTTACTTGAGAATATTCTTGTGCCAGAGGGATACCGAGTAGTTCTGGTCGCAGATGTTGGCAGTGTGTCGGCTCTAATAAGAGATACTAGGCCAGACTTGATTCTGCTAGATATCATAATGCCGGGATCTGATGGTTTCATGGTTCTGGACTCAATCCGTGAGTGCTCCGATGTGCCTGTAATCATGGTCACCGCCAAGCGTGACATAGAGTCGTTGCATAAGACTCTGGATCTGGGTGCTGATGACTATATAATAAAACCTTTCAGGCCTGTTGAACTTCTGGCTCGGGTACGTGCAAAGCTGCGACGTGTGCGGCTGGGAGCCGGTCGTGATAGTCGACAGGGTGATGGACACGGATAACATATTTGAGGCTGTATTTAGGTGACAAAACAACAAAAGTAGTTTTGTTGAGCCATAAATCCAGAATGGACTTCTATGTCTCCCGTCTACTCTTTATTCGCTTGTCTTGAGTTTGGTTCTATCGGTAGTGAAGTTTTTACTCGCGAATACCACATAAATTATTCCAAGTCTGCAAAAAGGGAGTTAATCTGTATTGCTGGCTAAAATGTTCAATAATCCAACGAGAGTATTCATCAAGCTCAAGTGGATCACGATTTCCTAACAAATGGTTAGAAATGGCTTTTCCGGCTTGTTTACCGCTTCTCAAAGCCGCTGTCATTCCTTCTCCACTATATGGGTTAACTAACCCAGCTGCATCGCCACAGCTAACAATCCCAGACGAGTGGTGCCAGGATTGCCCTAACCCACTCCATAAAGGTCCCCATCCGCCGCGCCATCTTCCAAGTGGTTTGGCATGATGATCTTTTAACAATTCTTCTCCAAGTGACCTAAGATTAGCTTTCGGCTTTTCATTTAGCACACAGACGCCTATATTTGCCGTCTTTTCAGAAACTGGGAATATCCATCGGTAACCAGGTTCACAAGAGTCGACGAATTGAAATATGAGAGTACTAGGATGCTGAACCTCCGCATATACTGAGACCGCGAAAGCTTTAGAAGGCTTACCATCTATGCCAAGCTTTTTAGAGAGTTGGTTCATCGAGCCTGTAGCAATAATTACAGCATCGCATATGACTTGATTATTCCTACCGTCCTTGTATCTTAGCGATAGCTTAATACTCCCGTTCGGTTCAATTACTACGTTTGTAACGAAAGTCTCGTATTGAAACAATACGTATCCCGCAGTAATATTACGAATTTCCTGGTCAATAATCGCTCGCGGAATTACCCAGCCACCGTTATTCTTATACTCGGCCTTACTTATGAGTAGATCATAAACATACATATCAGCCTGAGTATGACGATACCCACCTAATGCTTTAATGCGATCTTCATCAATCCCGAAGAGACTCATAAGTTCAAGAGCCGACGGAACCAGAGCATCACCACAGGCTTTATCTTTCCCGGGTCGACCTCGTTCAAATATAGTAGCATTAATCGATTTTTTCCCCAGCGTATATGCTGCAGCGCATCCTGCCGGACCACCACCGACTATTACTACTCTCGAGATACTCATAGTAAATAGTTAGTATTCATTCCATGTATTTAGATTCATCATAATATAATTTTGCCCAGCTTTTCCTTATCAAATTTTATCATTAACTTCAGATACTTGCATCTTACATGTCGGAAAAATTAATAAAAAGCCAATTTGAAGGTTCTATCTATCATCCAGTAGCATCCGTGCTACTGGATCTGAACATGCCTATACTACATTCCTTTTCCCTGAACCCGGCAGGTATACCACTCCACAACTGGAGACGTAAGCTGGACACAGAACCAACCTCGCTGGAGACTTGACTTTTTGTGGACTTTACTCTACAATAATGGACAATTGTACCAACTAACGTCGTTGATTAATGACGAAAAGGGAGGTAACAGTGGTAGGTAAAGGGCCAGTGGTTTTAATTGTTGATGATGAGGAAGCAACTTGTGACCTTGTCTGTGAGGAATTAACCGAGGTAGGATATGTCTGCGATGTTGCCTCAAACGCTGACGATGCTCTTACCAAATTGAAAACGAACAACTTCGACTTGGCTTTGCTGGATATCAAATTACCCGGGATGTCCGGCATGGACTTACTGAAGATGATAGCGAAGTGTTATCAGATGATTAAAATCGTCATGATGACCGGTGTGTATGACCTCGACACTGCTGTCGAGGCTATGAAGCTGGGAGCTTCAGATTATATCGTTAAACCATTCACTTACGAAAAGCTAATTGTCAGCATTAATACAGTATTAAAGAACAATAAGCCGCACTGCGCGGTCTATCATACAATCCCAGGTATAGAAGATATGGACTATAACAAGAATGCTAAAAGTCGCTCGCTCGGAGAAATAAACGCTATTGCTTATGGTGTCGATGCCCAGGTTGACTATTTTGATTTACATTCCAGGATAGTGACTGATAGGACTGTTGAGTTGGCTCGTCGGCTTAGTCTGCCAAGGAGAGCAATCAAGGAGTGGGCGGCTACACGGGATCAACTTTATTCCGAGAGAGATAGGCGGATCAAATCTATGTTAAATAAACTTGAGCGAAATGTGATGGCTCAGCTAATTTTGGGCTTCACTCACTCAATGTGCCCGTTTCCAAAGTCCAGCGGGGGAGAGAATTGAGGAGGCGAAGGTGGCGGAACTCATGACTCTTAAAGAAGTGGCCGATTACTTAAGGGTCACCAAAAAGACAATACATAGGATGTTGGAGAGGCGTGTTATCCCGGCGATGAAGGTCGGGCACCAGTGGAGATTCGACAGAGCCTCAATTGAGGTCTGGTTGCGTCAAAGCTCAGTAAATATGGCAGCAAATATTATCGTTATCGACGACGACGAGACAATTTGCTCCCTTTTTAAAGATACATTGGAGGGGACAGGATATGCAGTAACAACGGCCAGTGAGTCTTCTAAGGGACTGGAATTGGTGAAAGAGCGTGATTATGACTTGGTTTTCCTTGACCTGAAGATGACGGGGATGGATGGTGCCGAACTCTTTAGACAAATAAGAGTAGCCATGCCTAAATTACCGGTTACAATCATAACTGGGTACCCGGATAGCGACTTGATGACGAGGGCTCTCACTTATGGCCCTTTCGGCGTTATGAGTAAGCCTTTCAGTGGGTCTGACATCCTGACTGCCGTTAACACCTATCTCCATTTTGGTATGGCGACCAGATAACTTTTAGAAGGAATATTTGTGTTAGCTAAAAGTAGCTACTTATATAGGTTACTGACATACAGTTAATTCAAGCCTGTATGTTGTAGTAAAGAGACAATAATAGTAAGATATAGTAACCATTAGGATATAGTCGTAAGTAAAGGGGGTAGAAAATGAAATCTCAGTCATTACAAGAGCTGGTCAAAAAAATCTTCGGTGATGAGAAAACCAAGTCGCAATTCATGGCCAATCCGGACAGTGTTCTCTCTCAGTACAATTTAACAGAGCAGGAGAAAAAGGCGGTGTTGAACATCCATACCAAGCTGGGATTGGTGACCTCTGACTCTCAGCAACTGGAGGCAGCTCTCAATCCTACCTGGGACTGGAATGCTCCTATGCCATAAAGTCACACCACCATTTTATTATGTGGCAAGAGAGACAAGCTGAAACCCTCAGAGATGAGATAGGGGCAGTTCTAGTTTATTTGTCTGACGTGGTTGGTTTGTATACTTTAGTTAAAGAACCTTTGACCAAAGCCAGGCGGGGGTTAGCTGTTGATACGGCACATAGTCCGCCTTGGCCGTTGTTACCTTTAATAGTGTGCGAGGCCGTCTCCAGGCATTATGAACAAGCGCTCCCGGCAGCCGCGGCCCTTCAACTTCTTATGGCCGCCGGCGATGTCTTCGACGATATTGAGGACGCGGATTCCTCCGAATCACTATTGGCCAGATATGGCTCTGCCGTGGCCACAAATGTAGCCACTACACTTCTAATTCTAGCACAAAGAGCAATCGTGCGACTTAAGGGAAGGGGTGTAGAGAACCGCGTTATAGTTTGTGTCATGGACGCGGTTAGCTCGTTCTATACTACCGCTTGTACCGGGCAGCATCTGGACCTTTCTCTCGCCTCAGATAAACCTGTGCCAGAAGATATATACCTTAGGGCAATAAGCCTGAAGTCAGCCTCTCAGGTAGAATGTTCCTGTCATGTAGCAGCATTGCTGGCGAATGCAAGCCAAGAATTGATTGATACATTCACTCTGTTCGGTCACAATCTTGGCATGGCGGCTCAAATCACTAACGATATTCAGGGTATTACCAAGGGTAACGATATTTTGAAACGTACAATAACACTGCCTGTAATCTACGCCTTAACTCAAACAAATGGTGAGACTCGCAATCAGTTAGAGCTTGCGTTCGGAAAGCCATATGAATCGGCGCTTGATAACGCACAAATCAAAGATTTGCTATTTCGCACTGGTGCTATCCATTATGCAACGATAAAGATGGAGTTCTACAAACAGCGGGCTCTAGATATCCTCTCTGAAGCAGAGGAGGCAGGAGCCAGCGTGGAACGGCTGAAGCTCTTCTTGGAATGAGCTTAACGAGAGGTTAGCATGAGCCATTCTGGCAATATCTTCTACAAGTTGCTCACAGACCGTGAGCGGCTTAGAGTAGCATTGTTTTCTTTGTTTGCTTTCTGCATTCTGGCTGTCTCCCTAACATACTTTGCCTTGAGCATCGGCAAGCCCTATATGGGAATCAGGATTAGTAATAATAACCAAGGTTGGGCAGTCGAGATCATAGACGCCAACGGCGCTGCGAGTGAGGCAGGAATAAGGGAAGGAGACAGGCCAGTAGAAATCAATGGTCAACCGGCACAAACCTTCCTGGGGAAATATGAAAAGGCTGGTGTGGTCTTTGGAAGGTTGATTACAAAACTCGCCGTCATTGATGATCATGAGCAACTGAAATCGGCAGCTCTTGAAGACAGCTCTATATCCTGGCAGTCTCTGATTTCACAAATAATGTGGCTCATTGCCTGTCTTGTATTCTGGATAACCGGGTTCTACGTTTTCTTCAAGAGACCGAAAAGCATAGCGGCATTGTTACTATGTTTGTGTGGGCTGGCTCTGGGGCTATCCCTCGGTGGAAACATGGCGGCGGAAATAGCAGTTCCCACAGCACTCCAGCTCGAGGTTGTCGGCTCCGTCCTTGGCCCGTGGTTGCTTCTACACTTTTTCCTCGTCCTGCCCGAGGAACGGGCTTGGCTCCATCATCGTCCTTTGGTATATCTCATCTATCTTCCCGCAGTCTTAACTCTGGTATTCTTTCCTCTGGTAGGCTACGCTGATGGTCAGTCTTTGCTGTGGTTTCGCTCTATAAGGTGGCTCGAAATTGGGGTAGGATTTCTGGCGGCATCTGGCGTAGCAGTATTCAACTATTTTCACACTCCTTCTATCAAAACGAGACAACAAATGAAAGTAGTGTTGATCAGTTGTCTTGCAGCCGTGGTTCCTTTCCTAGTTCTTGCTGTACTCCCGGAGGCAATATGGGGACGAACCATCATACCCTCGGGGTTCACTCTTTTGTTCCTTGTGTTGATACCATTGGGGCTGGGGTACGCCGTGGTTAGGCAAAAACTGATGGATATCGATGTGGTTATCAGGCGGGGTATAGTCTATGGTCTGATCACGATAGTAATGGCAGCCATCTTGTCAGCCACTATCATTTATGCTATGGCTTACAAGGAATCAATGGGAGTTCCGGAGGGAATTGCTTTAGCTCTAGCATTTGGTGGCATTGCCGCCGTTCTCTTCGGGCCAGTGAAAAAAGGTATTGAGACTCTGGTAGACAGGCTCTTCTATAAAGACAGGTATGATTATCGCCAGATAATCCAGAGTCTTAGCGTTTCCTTGAACTCTCTTCAGGACTTTACTAACATATCACGCCTTATAGTTGGCACCACGGTTCATACGCTAAACTTAGCTGGTGGTTGTTTGTTCGTAAAGGCACAATCCGGGTCTTTTGAAGTAAGCGCAACGCAAGGCACATATAGTGATACGAGCAAAAAGAGACAGCTATTGACCTTGATGTCTAAGCGGAGCCACATGATAGAGTTTCCAAATTCTGCATCAACCGCTTATCCAGACCTTGCATTCTTGATTCCTCTGGTAGCAGTGGAGAAAGAGATTGGCGTCCTCTGCCTATCACAAAAGATCACAAGGCAGGATTTCTCATCAGATGACTTATTCTTGCTGCAAGGTATAGCATCCGTAGCCGCTATAGCATTGCACAGCGCCATGCTTGTCCGTGATGTTAGCATCCGGGATAACTTCGTCTCGATTGCTTCCCATGAACTGCGCACACCGCTGACCTCTATTGTGGGCTATACTGACCTCTTGCTGCGCCGCAATCCTACCGATGTTACCAGAAAGCGTTGGCTCAAACACGTTTTTGATAACAGCCAGAGGATTACCGCTATGGTAGACGACCTATTGAATGTTACCCGCATTCAGTCCGGCAGGGCCAGTCTCAAGATAGGGGCAGTCAATTTATACGATGCCTTGAGGGAGCAGTTATCCGTGGTTCGAGAAAGTACCGATAAGCATGAATTTGTAGTTGACATAGAGCCTGATCTCCCTGATGTAATGATAGACAGCGCCAAGTTCGGTCAGGTTTTAGGAAATCTACTGAGCAATGCTGTAAAGTACAGCCCTAATGGTGGGTGTATTACAATTACAGCCCATGGCGACCCGCAGCGGCATCGTATAGTGGTGAGTGTTGCTGATGAGGGTATTGGAATCGGCCCCGAGGATGAAGAATCACTTTTCACGACATTTCACCGCATACAGAGGCCCGAAACCCAAGGTATTAGAGGAAGCGGTCTGGGTCTTTTCATTGCGAAAGAATGGACGGAGGCGATGGGGGGTGAGATCTGGTTAAAGAGCGAACTGAACAAAGGCACAGCATTCTTTGTAGGAATTCCAACACAGAATTCTGACAGGATGGGCTGAAGGAGCTTCGCTTTTTTGGTGGAGGAATGTGAATAAGAAGATACTGATAGCTGAAGACGAAGATGATATTCTTGAACTGCTCTCCGCAATATTGGGCGATCTCGAGGGCTATGAAATTCTCTGTGCCAGGGGTGGTGAAGAGGCACTTAGGATTACGCAAGTGGATAATCCTGATATTGTCTTGCTGGATATCCAACTGCCAAATTTGAATGGGTATGAGGTGTGCAAATTAGTGAAGTCAGATCCGACCATGTCCCGAACCAAAGTACTAATGATGAGTGGCATGGCTCAGAACTCTGATTGGCGAAAAGCTCAGGAAGTTGGTGCAGATGGATATATTATCAAGCCTTTCAGTTCAATCGAATTAGTAGAGAAGATAGAAGAACTCCTGAGGAGCAATTAAAGGAAGTGAGTTAGGGCTGTAACCACGATGTAGTTGTATGTGGGTTTTTATCTTTGTATCATAAGCCTGTCAACAATTTCCTTAATTCGCTTGCTAGCAGTGTCCATTCGTTCCAATAGAATGTTAAGCTCAGCACGAAGTTTATTTCTTTGCTCCTCTGACGATGCTGATGTTTCAGGCGATATGTAACCGGCTAAAACAAGCAACTCATTTAAGTCAAAACCCAAGGATCTGGCAATTGATTGTAAAGTACGTGGTGACGGGACACGCTGCCCCAACTCCACTCTACTTAGATGCGCAATAGATACACCCGACAAATCCGAAAGTTGGTTTAGAGTTAGGGATTTTTTCTTCCTGTGATCTCTAATAACCTTGCCGATATTTCGCTTACTACTCATCTGGGTTTTCGTCGGTGTTGTGTCACTTCCTTTCCTATTTTAGACCAATTGGTTACAACAAACAAAAGAAGACGGTTCGCTTACCCATCTAATTGTTGATAAATCACCAACAATAGTCGGAAGTGCTTTAGGTCCTCTTCTCTGCGCTTTGCCTTTTGCTGTCAACCAGCCTTCTCTAAACAAGACTGCTTCAAACTAATCCTTGTCGCACTAATTTTTACTGTTTAGTTGGGGGTAAAAAGAGATGAAAACGCGGCATAATGAGACGTGCTATTTATCCCCTATAGCCTTGATTTCTGCCAGCTGGCTCTTTATAATATTAAGTGTGACTAATAACCATGGTGAGAACTTAGGTGCTATATTAAGACAACAAAGAGTGGCAATTCCCTCTACGTTGGGCAAGATGAGTATCCTGTCGGGTGTCTCCCAATCACACCTGGCCAGAATAGAGCGCGGAGAGCGTTTCCCATCAGCCAATATTTTGCGGAAGATTGCTAAGCCCTTGGGTTTTGAGGAAAGTGAGCTACTTACGTTGGCTGGCTATCTATCTAGTGAACAATCTCTTGCGACCGAAGGCTTTAAGGACTTTAACATTGAGGGATTGGATACTTATGTGGCTAATGCATTGGCACAAGAGCCAATCCAAGTGCAACGCGCTGCCATCGGTATACTCGGTATCCTAAAAGCCTTACAAAGGTATTGAATAATAGTGGTGCTGGGGACTTTGAGCATACCTAAGCTCGCTTTACTTTTCAATCAGTTGGCGAAATGGACTCTTAATAGAAGGGCACTTGACAAAAGAGGTCAGTATTGATAGCATAAATAACGGCTCTGGAGTAACCAGGGCCAAAGGTATTTATAGAGGGGTTGTCAACCTGATTTATCGAGCACTGTCAACCTGATTCTTTAAAAACTTAATAAAATCCGGCCGGTTCCAGCCTCAGAAAATTGCCAAAACCCTGAATTTTGACGAGGTTACTTTTAATCAGGGTGTCACAGGTTCGAGACCTGTACGGCCTATATTACACTATAGCCCATAAAAGGCCATGGGGGCCTACTGAATATATTTGAATGATAGCCAAACCTTACACCAGAATGTTGTTTCGTAAGTATTAATTGCAAAAGTATTGCTTTTATGGTATAGTTATAGCGAAGTTCTAGTTTAGGTTATAACAAGCTTCTCGGAAGCTATTCGCACAGAGTCTTCTTAAGTATTGGATGACCCGAACTCTAGCTAATTATAAAGAGAGGAGGTCATCTAATGAGTTTTCAGGAAAAGTCTATCCAGTGTTCCGATTGTGGAGCAACCTTTACTTTTAGCGCTGAAGAACAGGAGTTCTACCAGTCAAAAGGCTACACCAATGAGCCAAAGCGCTGCCCGGACTGCCGCCGGGCAAGAAAGTCGGAACGTAACGATAACAGCAGTTACGGAGCCCCACGCCAGATGTTTCCCGTGACCTGCGCCGAGTGTGGCAAAAACACTGAGGTCCCTTTTCAACCTCGCGGTGATAAGCCGGTTTACTGCAGCGATTGCTACCGAAAAATGCGACCTAGCCGATAGATGAGATTAAGCCATGCGTCGCACCCGGGTTGGGCAATCGGTCTGGGTGTGACGCGGGTAAATGTAAGTTCTGTCGTTAGAAATATCAATCCATAAAGGTAAATCGCGGGAATCGTTGTTACGTCGCCTTCAAAGGATAGTGCTAATAGTGGGGTCTTGCGCGAAGCAAAAACTAATCACCACTCCGTACCAAAGATTGAGGCAATCAGTATCAAAGCCAGGAAGAACATACGACAAAACATTGACAGAACTTTTAAACAGAACAAGGAACAAAATCCGGGATAAGGGAGGTCAGATTATGAAAATTTATGTAGGCAATCTATCCTTTGATGTTACCGAGGATGAACTGACAGCAGAATTTAGTACTTATGGCAAGGTGGAATCTGTTGCTATCCCTGCCGATAAGCTCAATGGGCGGCCCAGAGGCTTTGCTTTTGTGGAAATGTCATCAAAGTCTGAGGCTGAAGCCGCTATCACGGAGCTTAACGGTAAAACATTGAAAGATCGTACTATTGTGGTTAATGAGTCGCGTCCTCGTACAGACAATAAAGGTGGTGGTTCTTCCTACGGCAACAAGAGAAGTGGCGGCTATGGTAGCGGTGCTGGTAGAGGCGGCCGCTCGGGTAGCGGCAGGCAGCGAAGATATTAGTCAACTAGGCAACTTTAATTAGTAATGGCATTTGCATATGCCTTCGCTGATTTTCCCATCACAAATCGGGGCAGCGAAACCGCTTTGATAAAAGATGGGTACCATAATATCTATGTGAGTAACCTATCGCTCGAAATGACCGAAGATGAACTGCGTAAAGAGGTCAAATAATTTGAGAAAGTGATATCTGTGACCATCATGAACGACAGGTTTATTGGCAGAGGTTAACCGAAAGGCTACGGATATGTCGAAATGATCTCTAAATCCGAAAGCACAACCGCAATCGCTAATCTCGAGGGGGAGAAATGAGGAACCGTGTTGCTAATATCATTGAAGTCTTTCCTCTCTCAGATAAGCGCGGAACGGTTCCCCTCAATATCAAAATAATAGTCGCCTTAATAAAAATAGACAGAGAAGAGACAAAGTTAATTAAACACCTGTAATGCGGGTGCTTAATTAGCATTATTTTAAGGAGCTAAATGAATTTCGAAACCTTTAATTTTCATCCGAGTATAATGGCTGGTGTACGTGAGCTCGGTTATTCGATACCCACACCAATACAATCACAGACTATCCCACCGATTATGGAGAGACGGGATATTATTGGTTTAGCCCAGACCGGAACGGGCAAGACAGCGGCTTTCGTACTGCCTATTCTAGAACGCCTGCGATCAGGCCCGCGAAGATGTGTCCGGGCTCTGATAGTCTCACCGACGCGCGAGCTAGCCGAGCAGATCTGCGAGGTTGTCAAAAACCTGGGGAATAAAACCGGGCTGCAGAGCATTGCTATCTACGGCGGGGTGAACATAGCACAGCAAAATCGGGGGCTGCACAACGGCGCGGAAATTGTCGTGGCCTGCCCTGGCCGCTTGCTTGACCACCTGTGGAGGGGTACAATAAGTTTGTCAGAACTGGAAATCCTCGTCATTGACGAGGCCGACCGTATGTTCGATATGGGTTTTTTGCCTGATATACGTAATATTCTGAGGTGCATTCTATGCAAACACCAGACACTGCTTTTCTCAGCCACCATGCCTGCCAATATCCGGCGCCTAGTGCGTGAAATCCTTCATAACCCGGTCACGGTACAAATCGACCGCACGCTGCCACCAAAAACAGTGTCACATGCCCTGTACCCGGTACAACGGCACCTCAAAACAGCTTTGCTGAAGGAAATACTAAATAAAACCAAAACGGATTCAGTGCTTGTCTTCACTCGCACTAAGCATCGTGCCGAACGAGTTGCGCAGCACCTGGTAAGAGCAGGCTATCGGGTAACTTCATTACAAGGGAACTTGTCTCAGAACCAGAGACAGGCTGCGCTTACGGGTTTCCGTAACGGCTCGATTAAGATTCTGGTGGCGACAGATATAGCTGCCCGCGGTATTGATGTTTTAAGTATTACCCATGTGATAAATTACGATATGCCCGAAACTACGGATGACTATATCCACCGAGTCGGCCGTACCGGCCGGGTCAATAAAAATGGTGAGGCATTAACATTCGTGACAAATGATGATGTGGGTAAGATACATGCTCTTGAACAGCTTCGTAACGCGCCGCTGGAACGTAGAATGCTTCAAGGTTTTGATTACACCAAGCCTGCGCCGGACAGAGAGCTACGCCATTCGCAGCGACCACGGCGGCGTGTTTTACAAAAGACGAGAACTTGGTAAACAGATGGCTATAAAATAGAATATGCCTCTGCTTGCCAGCTATAGTATCCTTCTAATGTGACAAATGAAGCTTCCCTAATCGGGGCCCTTTCTTTTTATTGTTAATTAGCCCTCGGGGGATTATCCAGATAATTTACCTATTTATACCCCAGCTCCACCACTCACTTTTCGCTTTGTCATCCACGGTTGAAGCGCACCGCTACAATGTCACCGTCCTGCACCTCATAGTCACGACCCTCAAGATGCTGGAGACCTGCTTTGGATATGGCCTCCTCACTGCCAAGCTCCATAAGGTCTTCATAGCGGATAACCTCCATGCGAATAAAACCCTTTTCCATATCCGTGTGAATTTTCCCAGCAGCTACCGGGGCTTTGTCTTCCTTCCGGCAAGTCCAGGCACACACCTCATCCTCCCCGGTTGTAAAGAAGCTGATCAGTCCCAGCATCTTGTAAGCGGCACCAAGGAGACGCTCCATTGATGACTCTTTTAACCCGAGTTCCTGTAGAAACTCCTGTCGTTCATCCAGGCTCAACTGGCTGATATCAGCTTCGTCTTTTCCGCAGACAACGATTGCTTCCGCCCCCTCATCACCAGCAATCTGTTCCAGTGCCTTTACATGACGATTATCTGTGTCATCCATAGATTTGATATTAGCGATATACAATACCGGTTTTAATGAGACAAGATTACATTCACGGATACTGGCCAGTTCCTGAACACTCAGGTTTTGCTTGCGCGCCGGGGCCCCCTGCTGAATAGCAGTGTACACCTTCTCGCAGTTGGCAGTATCCCGAATAGCATCCTTATCTCCTGCACGCACCTTCTTTGCCAGACGTCTAATCTTATTCTCAAGTGTGTTACTATCGGCAACCATCAGTTCCAGATCAACCGTATCGATATCCCGTACC
>Ga0265594_1002236_pt1 | contig 14065 bp, 7 predicted proteins | sample saktaG_11_FD_190147 | JGI IMG/M metagenome (GOLD analysis project Ga0265594, IMG submission 190147) | Saline water microbial communities from Sakinaw Lake, British Columbia, Canada - sak_2011_5_24_80m | ecosystem: Environmental > Aquatic > Non-marine Saline and Alkaline > Saline ... | reverse complement strand
ATATTCGAAGGATTTCTACCTCGAAAAAAGGGCCGGAAGAGACGGCTTGAAGAACTTGCTGATGAATCCCGTACGTTGATACTATTTGAAAGTCCGGTAAGAGTGCTAAAAACCTTAAAGGATTTGAATGCTTATTTCGGCGAGCGTCGTATTGCTGTGGGAAGAGAAATAACTAAGTACTATGAAGAGTTCATAAGGGGTTCCATACCGGAAGTTATCTCTCATTTTGAAAATCACAAACCCAGGGGCGAATTCGTGATAGTGATTGAAGGACTAACCCGTAAATTAAAGAGACAGTCAGAATAACAAACTCTTATGTATATTCATTTTATAATGATATGACAAACAACCTAACCCGGATAAACCCCCAAAGGGACAGGCAGAGCCCAAAAGGAAAAGAGTTAAAAGTGAGAAATAAATAGGTTGTTCCAGTCCAGGCGATTCTGGTTGCTGGTTGCTGGTTGCTGGCTACTGGTTGCTGGATAAGAAAAAAACAATTATCAAGTATCTGATTTGATTTGAATAATGATCATTTATCATACAAAAAACTTTTACTCCGAAGGAATGCCTACGGCACAAAAAAACAAGAAAATGACTAGTAAGGGACTAAATCGATCAGCTGTTGCTCTCATAAGATGTGAATCATACGATCGGGAAAATGTTCGAGCAGCCGTTGCAAAAGGAATTGGACTGCTCGGAGGAATTACTTCGATTTTTCATAAAGAACAACGTGTTCTTTTAAAACCAAATGTCTTGTCCGGTAAATCTTCTGATCAATGTGTAACAACCCATCCGGAAGTATTTTACGCAGTTGCGGAATTAGCTTTGCAATCGGGCTTAAAAATAAGTTACGGTGATTCGCCGGCTATCGGTAAACCGTCAACTGTGCTTGCGAAGTCGGGGATCTCAAAAGTCGCCAAGGAATTAGACCTTGTTCCGGCGGATTTTGAAAATGGAGAAATTGTTTCATTTCCGGATGGTATTCGTAATAAGCAATTCAAGATTGCGAAAGGGATTCTAGAAGCGGAGGGAATCATCAGTTTGCCAAAACTCAAAACCCACCATTTGACCAGGCTTACAGGAGCCGTAAAAAATCAATTTGGCTGCATCCCGGGATTCTCAAAACCCGAATTTCATGTTAAACTTCCCGATGCAATTTCCTTCTCTCAAATGTTAGTAGATCTAAACCGCTTTCTGAAACCTGATTTGTTTGTTATGGATGCGATAGAATCTATGGAAGGTAATGGTCCCGGTAGTGGCGATCCGGTATTGACCAAATTCCTGATGTTCTCAACCGATCCGGTAGCAATGGATACAGTGGCCGGTAAAATCCTGAATATAAAACCCGATCGAGTACCGACAACGGTTTATGGGGCGGAGTTCGGGTTAGGAAATATGGATGATGAAAAAATCGACATTATCGGCGATGATCTGTCACAATTCATTAAACAGGATTTCAACATTGAGAGAGGTCATCAGTTAGGTAATTCCATATCCTGGAAATACCAGGTTGCAAAAAGCTTGATATCGAATAAACCGGTGATTGATGAAAAATTATGTAAACAGTGTGGCATCTGTATCGACCAATGTCCGGTTGTTCCAAAAGCGCTCAAGTGGAAAAATGATCATAAAATAGCGCCTCCGGTGTATGATTATAAAAAGTGCATCCGATGTTACTGCTGCCAGGAAGTCTGTCCTTATAAAGCTATTCATGTAAAGATACCTTTGTTGCGCCGTGCTGTTGATTTTTTATATCCATAATACAAGCGGGGAATGATGATTTGGTTTTATCTTATTGAAGGGTTATTGTTCGGTATAAGCGGCTTATTGTTATTATTCAAAGTAAATCTTGTTAAAAAATTTCTTAGCTGGGTTCAAGAGAGAGATTTATTCCTGATTCCCGGAATAATCGAAATTATTCTGGGTTTGAGTACGCTATATTTCCGTCATCAGACTAATTTAAAAACGTTTGTTCTTATTGTCGGGTTGATGTTGTTTATCGATGGAATATTTTATTTGACCGCATCGACCAAACTAAAAAAGACCTATCAGTGGTTTTTAGCATTGGAAGATAAAAGTTTTAAAACCTATAGCCTATTTATGTTTTTAATTGCCCTCGGATTAATCGCGGCGGCAGTAATTACCGTGTAGCGAAATAATTAGGTGCAGAGCCACAATCATCGAAGACATTGTCGACAGGAGTGATTATGTTATGTAAGTCAAATCCCAAAGGGATCTCTTCGAGACACTCCGTTTGACTATAAAAACGTATGTTTTGCTTCGGGCTTGAGTCATCAGATAGTGTCTGTCTGTAATGTCAACTCTGGGTATTTCATAGAAAATGTCTACAAACCCGTTTAGTCCCGATTCTCGGGACGGAAACGGGTTTGCGGGCAGGCTCTAATTAGCAATAGATGTCCAAAGAAAGAATTCAGCGCATAAGGTTCACGTTTTTACATCCCCCTTTTATTCCCCCTTCTAAGGGGGATTTACAATGAGGACGCATGATTTTACCGGTTTTTTAGAGCCGGTATTTTTAAACTTACTTCTGAATTAGAAAAAATCTTAAAAAAATCGTTGACAAATTACTCAGCGTATAATATATTCCTTAGTAGTAACTCAAATCTGAACTACACTTGAAAAAGGCAAGAAAAAATAAATATCAAAACCGGTTTATACGCTATTGTTTAGTGTTTATAATAGGCTCTGTTTTGATGATTTCCTGTAACAGGAATCTCTCAAAATATGAAGTAGTTCCCGACTGGGCAGAAGAGGCGATCTGGTATCAGATATTTCCCGAAAGATTTAGAAACGGCGATCCGTCAAACGATCCGACAATTGAGACTCTGGAAGGCACCTGGCCTTATGACAAACAGAGTGAATGGGCAATTACGCCCTGGACATCTGACTGGTACAAATTGCAACCCTGGGAAGAAAGTAACGCCCGGGGTTTTTATTATAATGCGCAATTGCGCCGTTACGGCGGAGATATTCAGGGAATCATCGATAAACTGGATTATTTACAGGAATTAGGCGTCAATGCTATTTATCTGAATCCCGTTTTTGAATCGGCTTCTTCTCATAAATACGGCGCCACAATGTACCGTCATATCGATAATAATTTTGGGCCGGATCCCGCCGGCGATATTAAAATCTGGAATTCCGAAAACCCTACTGATCCTTTGACGTGGCAATGGACGGCGGCGGACAGACTTTTTCTCAAATTGATTGATGAAGTTCATGCGCGGAACATGAGGATTATCATAGACGGCGTATTCAACCATGTGGGTATTCCTTTCTGGGCTTTTCAGGATGTAAGACAAAAAGGCCGGCAAAGTGAATATCTGGATTGGTTTATCATAAAATCTTTTGACGATCCGGCGACGCCGGAAGATGAATTTGAATATCAGGGTTGGTACGGCGTGACTGACCTGCCTGAGATATGGGAAGATGAAAACGGTCCCAGACAATCCTTCCGAGAGCACATTCACAATATTGTAAAACGCTGGGGCGACCCGAATGGCGACGGCGATCCTTCCGACGGCATTGACGGCTGGCGGCTGGATGTAGCCGAAATGGTCAGTAAGGAATTCTGGCGGGATTTTCGTAAATGGGTGCGTGATGTAAATCCCGAGGCGTATTTGGCAGGCGAGGTCTGGTGGGAGGATTTTCATAACAATGTAATGTTTAACGCAGCGCCCTGGCTGCAGGGCGATATATTCGACGCTGTCATGAATTACCGCTTTGCCGACGCCATGCTGAAGGCTTTTGTAGACAAGAAAGATCAGATAAAACCCTCCCGATTCGATAAACTTTTAGGCGAGGTTCGCGAAACATATCCTAAAGAGAATCAGAGCGTTTTACTTGATCTGATGGCGAGTCACGACACCGAAAGATTTGCATCGATGACTGCCAATCCCGATCGCTGGATAGATCATGCTTCCAATCTGAATTATGATGAGTTGTTTGAAATTCGCAAACCTACTGTTGAAGAAAGAAAAATTCAAAAGACGATTCTATTGTTTCAATTTACCTACATTGGCGCTCCCTATATTTATTATGGCGATGAAGTTGGGATGTGGGGCGCGGACGATCCCGATTGCCGCAAGCCGATGGTCTGGGCGGAGTTTGAATATGAACCCGAGACGCATCATCCATTCGGACTGGAGCGTCCGGCCGATACCGTGGAGGTTGATGAAGAACTGTCTCAGTTTTACAAATCCGTCATTAAACTGAGGAAAGATCACGAGAGTTTAAGGCGCGGGGAATACAGAACGGTCATGATTGATGATGACCGATCACTTTTTGCTTTTGAACGGTCGACAGATAAAGAGAAGATCAGGGCTATATTCAATATGTCGGAGAAAATGCAGGAAGTTCAAATTGACAAATTATTGCCTGGGCGGGAAAAATGGGAGATGATTTGGGGAGACGACAGAGAAAAAAATATTTTAAAAGCAAAATCGGGGAAGGTATTTAAAAGAATTAATTGAAAGTATTTAAGTTGTTAGCGCTGATATTGATTACTATTATCACCGTATCCTGCTCTAAGGAAGAAGTGAGAAAATATATTGCCAATATTGACGGCAGCTTTATAACCGAAAATGAATTCAGGAATCGCTACAGCGATTATTTAAAAATGACGGAGTTGAAAGACAATTTGAAACTCCGGTATGATTTTTTAAGGATGATGATAGATGAAAAGATTTTGCTTAAATATGCAGATACATCCGGATTTATTCAAAAACCTGAAATTCAAAATCTTCTGAATTTGCAGCAAGATCAAATTTATTTGAATTATTACTTTGAAAAATACATCTATCCCGAATTGAAAGTTACCGATGCAGAAATGCGCGAAGCTTTCCGAAGATCAAAAATTAAAATACATGCCCGTCATTTATATGCTTCTGATTCAATAATAGCCAGGCAACTAAAAGAGAAGCTGGATACGGGCGAGTCCTTTGAATTATTGGCGAAATTAAATTTTAAAGATCCCATTTTAGCCTCAAACGGCGGTGATATTGGCTGGTTTAGCTATGGGGAAATTGACCCCGCTTTCGAAAACGCCGCATACAAACTTAACCCCGGAGAAACGTCTAATCCTGTTAAAACCGGGAACGGCTATAGTATTATCCAGGTTTTGGAAACAAAATACGATCCATTTATTACCGAGCATGAATACAGGACTAATGAAAAATGGCTAAGATTAAAATTAAAGGAACAGAAGCACGCTGAGTTTGTAGAGGCTAAAACCGATCAAATATTAGCCGATCTAGAGATAGAATTTAATAAAAGTGTAGTGGAAGAGTTGTTTGAGCAATTGCCGCTAATTAAAAGGGAATTTACTGCAGGCAATATTGTTCCGGAAGTCCGGATAAGAAGCCGGTCAAAAACTGTATTAAAATCAAAAAACGGCAACTGGGATATCCAACATGCTTTATTCGAATTGTCGGAACTTCAAAAATCTCAATGGGACATGATAAGGACAAACGGTGATCTGTTTTCGGTATTTAAGGGGCTTGCAGTTCGGGAAGAGATCGAAAAACGAATTGATGATAAAAATATTAGAAGTCTGCCGGAAGTAAAAAATAAAGTAAAAGAATATATTGATATGCGAATTCTTCGAGAACTGGTACAGACAGTCAAAGATTCCGCTAAAGTAAAAAATGATTGGTCGTTGGCATATTATAATGAACATAGCAATGAACTCCATACACCTGAAATATATCAAGTCGCCGAAATTGTAGTTATAGATTCGATCTTAGCCTGGGAAATTATTGAAAAAATTAAGGCTGGTGGTGATTTTGCGTCACTGGCGCGGGAATATTCGATTGAAAAAAGAAGCGCTGCTAATGGCGGATACCTTGGATGGGCTGGGAAGAATCAATTTGGCAAGATGGCGGATGCTATCGTAAATGCAGAGTGCGGGCAAATTATCGGACCTGAATCATATTATCATAAATATATTATTATTAATAAGATGGACGAGAAACCATCCCGACAACTGACGTATGCGGAATCAAGATCAATTATTGAGGAAAAACTACTCCCTGAAACAGCTGAAAATGCGTATAAAGATTTTATCAGGGAATTGAGAAAAGGCGCTGAGATTTACATAAATGATAAGAATGTCAAAAGATTAAATGTTAATATTCAAAGAGGAATTTCATGAAATCGATAAGGAAATGTTGCATTTTGTTTCTCTTGGTTACCTTTTCAGGAATTCTATTTGCCGGAGTTACAGGCAAAATAACGGGTAATGTCGTAGAAAAAGGCACTGATATGCCATTGTCGGGAGCGAATGTCTTATTAAAGGGTACATATTTAGGTGCGGCATCCGACATTAACGGTAATTTTTTAATACTCAATGTTCCGCCAGGTTACTATGATATTGAAGTGTCTGTGATCGGTTATCAAAAGCAGGTAATCAAGGATGTTTTAATACAAATTGATCTGACCACACATTTAGATTTTATTTTGACTACGGAAGTAATTGAAGCCGGCGCCGTGACGGTGATTGCCGAGCGTCCTGCGGTCCAAAAAGATCTGACATCTTCTGAATCAAGGGTTTCTTCTGAAAATATCGATGCCATGCCTGTTAATACTGTCGGCGATATTCTCCAATTACAAAGCGGAGTAACTAAAGATGCCGGCGGTGGCATCCACATTCGCGGAGGCAGATCGACTGAAGTAGCCTATTGGATAGATGGTGTATCTATTACTGATTCATATGATGGCGGACAGGCTGTAGCGGTTGAACATACATCAATACAAGAATTGCAGGTAATTAGCGGAACATTTAATGCAGAATACGGCAATGCCATGTCTGGCATTGTTAATATCGTAACAAAGGAAGGCAGCCGCAATTATGATGGATCGGTTTTCTTTTATTTAGGAGACTATGTTTCCGGTAAAAATGATCTCTATCGCGACATTGAAGAAATAAATCCGACTTCGGAAAGAAATTTACAGATTAATTTTAGCGGTCCGGTTCCACTATTATCAAAAGTGGCTAATTTTTACACGACGGCGCGTCATAATTATACCGACGGCTGGTTGTATGGCAAAAGTTATTTCAATATGTATGGTGATACATTATCCAATTCTCAATATGTTCCCATGAACTGGCGGGAAAGATTTACAACCCATTCCAAGTTGAGCATACGTCCATTTTCAAGATTTAAAATTGGTTTGGCTTATATGACAAGCGATGAAGTTTACGAGGATTTTGATCATGGTTTGCAATATGTGCCTGATGCAAATATTGAAAGACACAATATCGGACGAAATCTGAGTTTGAAACTGACCCATTCCTTATCAAGTAAGACTTTTTATGAGCTCAGTTTTACTAAGTATCTCAAACGGTATTCGCATAAATTATTTGACGACAAAGATGATCCGCGCTATATTGATCCCCATTATTGGGAACATATTGAGAGAGTCAATCCTTACTATTGGTTTACAGATCACTCGATTAATACAAACCGTTTTTACAGGCAGACAGACACGCGGGTTGCCAAATTTGACCTAACATCCCAAATTACAAAATTGCATCTGGTTAAAATTGGCGGCGAAGCTAAATTTCACCGGTTAGAGCTGGATGGATATTCGATTGTTGATGATCCGTATGTCAGCGATTCAGTATTTACTCCTTTTATTCCCCAAAAAGATGTTGAAGGTAAGAAATTCGGCGCATTTGGCAGGGGTTACTATTTGCATGAACCGAAAGAATTTTCCGCTTATTTTCAGGACAAACTGGAATTTCAGAGTGTCATTATTAACATAGGCTTGCGTTGGGATTATTTTGATGCAAATGCTCTGATTCCGGCAGATCCAAAAGAGCCGTATATTGATAATCCCCGTAATCCGGCGCTTGATTCGCTTTCGCTTAGTGAACGCGAGGATTTATGGTGGAAAAAAACAAGCATCAAGACTCAAATCAGTCCGAGGTTTGGCATTGCATATCCTATAACCGATAAAGGCGTGCTGCATTTTTCTTTCGGTCATTTTTTTCAAATTCCTAATTTCGAATTATTATATACTTATCCGGGATATAAGATACCTGAAACAAGCGGAAGGTTTGGCATTGGTGGAAATCCTGATATGAAACCACAAAAGACAGTTATGTATGAGCTCGGAATGCGACAGGAAATAATATCAAAACTGACAGTTGATCTAACGGGATTTTACCGCGATGTAAGAGATTGGGTTTCCACGGGTGTTCCGATTGATATCGGCGGTGGCACGGAATATGTTATTTTTGAGAATAAAGACTATTCCAATGTTCGGGGAGTGATCCTTTCATTGGAGAAGAAATATCAAAATAATTACTGGTTTAATCTGTCATATACATATCAAGTTGCGGAAGGCTCGAACTCCAATCCCGGAGATGCATTCGGAGCGATGCAGGCGAATCGGGAACCACGGAAGTATATCATTCCTTTGGGATGGGACCAGCGGCATACTCTTAATGGGTCGATCTATTACGGCACTGCAAAATATGGGGCGACTTTAATTGGTCGTTATGGTTCAAGCTATCCATATACACCATCGATTTTAACAGCCACCAGACAGGGAGCAGGCGCCTCAATTCAACCTGAAGAAAACAGCAGGCGAAAACCAGCAACATGTGAATTTGATCTGAAGCTGAATAGAAAACTGAAAATATTTAATTCTGAAATATCTGTTTATGTAGATATTTATAATCTATTAGATACACAAAATGCAATCAATGTTTGGGGCACTACCGGAAAAGCTGATAGTGGATTAGAAGAACTTAAGGCAGACGAAAGCAGCAGAAACTACTTGCAAGAAAACAGAATTAATACGGTGTCTGAATACTTTACTCATCAGGAATGGTATTCGGCTCCCAGAAGAGTTATTATCGGCGTAAATTTTTCCTTTTAATTTGAGGTAACAGGGTATGAAGTTTAACAGATTGGTTTTACCTATTTTAATTGCGTCAATTCTATTTGCACAACATATTCCGAGTAATGAGCGTGGTGACGCCAATTACCGGAGACAAACAAATATTGATGGTAATAAGGTGCGCACATCGATTTTTAATTATGGCGTAACCGGAAGACCAGAGGCTGGAGCTCAATATGTGCCCTATGAATGGCCGAAAAATACACGGCAGCACTATATTGCCATGACCCAGATTTGGGTTGGGGGCGAAGTAACAGATGTAAACGGCGAAATCAAAAAGATTGTAAATATTGCTAACGGTCGCACCAATCCAGCCGGGGAAAGTTGGAATTTTGAGCCGGTTCCGGGCTATTTGAATCCGGAATCAGACCAGATAGCCAAAAGCGACGAGCCCGAGACATGGCCGGGTTATTGGCCGGACAAATCGGACGATGAGGTTGATCCGGGCTGGCGAGGCTCCTGGAATGGTTATTTCGGGAAAAATAAATTCAATGCCGACCAGGAAATTTATTTTAAAATTTCGGACGACTATTATAAAAAGCCGGACTTTAACTATTATCCTGATTCGACAGATTTAACCCGGGGCGGGCTTGGAATCCTTGCCGGTGTGAGAGTGATGGAATGGTCTCAGGTTCTGGTAGAGGATGTTGTTTTTATTCTTTATGAGATTCAAAACGACGGAACAGAAGACTTGGAAAAGGTTGCATTTTGCATCTGGCTGGCTGATCTCGTAGGAGGCGACGGCGATTCGGGCGATGACTCACCTGATTTTGATCTGTTGTATAATATTGCCTGGTGCAAGGATAGTGATGGAATTGGAAATATTGAAGCCTTTGGCTCAGATCCGGTCGGGGTTGCTGCAATTGCTTACCTTGAGACGCCCGGCAATTCGAAAGACCGTATTGATAATGACGGCGACGGCGAAGTAAATAATCCGAAAATAATCGCTGAAATGCTTAAAGGTGAAATTCCATTCAATGGAATCGATGACAATGAAAACGGGATTATTGATGAAGATAGTACTCATATTCCCCTTGGAACTTTTTCCCCGGGATTTGGTTTTGCCGATCGTATTGATAACGATGGTAATGGCGAGATGAATAGTCCCGTAATAACTCAGGAGATGATTTCAGATGTGCAGGCGGATAAATGGAGACGTTGGCCGCCGTATCCTGAAAGCGACACGTTAAGCCCCGGTGTGATCCACCTGATTGAGGTCGGTTCTGAAGATATTGGTCGTAAGTTCGCTGATTTTATTGATAATAACGGCGACGGGGAAGACGGCAGCCCGGTTATTACACAGGCGATAATCGATACTGCGGCATTGGATACGCCTTATTTTCGTTATAAAGTGCCCGGCACTGAAATTGTCTTGTACGATGTCAAAGCCGAAGACCTGGGGTTGAAATATGCCGATGGTATTGATAACGACGGTGATGGCGCCATTGACGAAGGCATCGATGAGGGAGTAGATGAGATGATCGATGAATCCCGGGAGGATTATATTGATAATGATGGCGACTGGAATCCTTTTTATGATGACGTTGGACTGGATGGCGCCGAATTGACCGGTGATCCAGGCGAGGGCGATGGCAGACCTACTTCAGGAGCGGGGAACAGTTTTCCCGGTGAGCCTAATATAGATAAGACCGACGTATCTGAATCCGATCAGATTGGTCTGACGGCAGTTGCATACGATCGCGCGGGTGCGATTAACCTCAGTTCCGATAATACGCTCTGGCGAAAATATTTAACGCCCGGCAAATTCTGGCAACCGCCGCCGGGAGGGCTTTCGGGCGATTATGATCTTTTTGTCACTTCCGGATATTTCCCTTTAAAATCGGGACAAACCGAGCGGATTTCCATGGCTGTTTGCTTAGGCGCCGACGAGGACGATGCAATCCGTAACAAACAGATTGCCCAAAGAACCTATGATGAAGATTATCAGTTTGCCAAACAGCCGATCCCGCCGAATGTTACGGCAGTCGCCCGCGATGGCAAGGTTACTATTTACTGGGATGATGTTGCTGAAAGAACCTTCGATTCATATATGTTCGGCATTGGTTCTCCGGGATACGATTTTGAAGGTTATAGGATATTTAAAGCCACAGATACCGGATTTAAAGACGCTTACCTGATCACCGATGCGGTTGGAACATTGACATTCCACAAACCTATTTTTCAGTGTGATTTAGTCGATGGAATTAAAGGTTATCACCCGGTTGATATTAACGGAGTAAAATATCCACTGGGGGATGATACCGGGATTGTGCATAGTTTTGTGGACACCGATGTTCGGAATGGGCAGACCTATTATTATGCAGTGATTTCTTATGATTTTGGCGGCGATGTATCAAATAATATCCCTCCAACTGAATGTAATATTATGTTGACGATCAACTCAGCTACGGGCGATATTGAAAAGAAAGGCCCGAATGTGGTGGTTGTAACGCCGGAAGCGCCCGCGGCGGGCTATGTAGAAGCGGATATTGTTGACATCAAACTGGCTCAGGGGATGACGACTTCTAAGGTGGGTTATCAAATTGTTGATCCTTCCGAAGTATTGGATAACCATACCTATCGAATTACTTTTGAAGACACCTTATGTTTAAATCAGAGCACCGGTTTGGGCTATGATACTCTGAAAACCAAATCATTTACTCTCGAGGATATTACTAATTCAGCAGAACCGGAGACTTTAATAGCTAAAAGCCGGCAATTACAAACTGATGATGAACAGCCGTTAATTGACGGATTTCAGCTTATACTTATGAATAAAGATCTTATTGACGTCAACTCTGCTGAATCACATTGGAACAGTGATAGTTTATGGCGCTTTGTCACTGAAGTGTTCCGGTATCCCTTCCCTCCAACAATTGGCAGACCGTACCCGGCGGATTACCGGATTGAATTCGGAGAGGCGGGAATGGATAGTTCTACCGATTATTGGTGTGGATTAAAAGGACTGCCATTTCCTCTGGGTTATAATTTTCCGCCCGTACCAGTTGATTTTACGGTAAAGAAGAAAGTTGACGTTACCGGTGTCGATGAAATTGATTGGGTAAAGATTCCTTTTGCCTTTGGGGACTACTCTCCCCGCGGGAATCCGGATGGTATTCTAAATGCTGATTCTGTAGAAAGTGATTGGGTAATATTTCTGGATGATACTACTAAGAATGGCTACTATATCGGCACATGGCGTTTTTCTATGGATGCTCCGAGACCATTTGAAAAGCATCACATTTATCAGCCTCAGGCTGGAGATACAGCCTTTATCGTAATTAATAAGCCCTTTATGTCTGGTGATGTGTTTGAATTTACCACTTATGCCTCACATATTGATCCGGCGCTTGCAAAAAAGAGTTTGAAAAAGATTAAAGTTGTGCCGAATCCCTACTTTGCCGCTGCGGGTTGGGAATCGAAAAATCCTTACGTTAGCGGACGGGGACCACGGGCAATCCATTTTAATCATCTACCGGCGGAATGCACAATCAGGATTTATACGGTTTCCGGAGAAATGGTGAAGAAAATAGAACACAAAACGACTTATAATGATGGTTCTGAAGTATGGGATTTGTTGACCCGTGATAATTTATCAGCGTCATATGGTGTCTATATTTATCATGTCGACGCCCCGGGTATAGGCGAACATGTTGGAAAATTTGCCATAATTAAATAGGTGTGAGTTATGATTATTAAAAAGATAGGCCTGACATTTGTTTTGATTTTATCTCTTTTTTCTTATTTGCCGGGAGGAGAGGTTGTAACAAAAACAGGGACAACATCTGCAAAATTTTTAACGATTGGCGTCGGCTCACGAGCGAATGGAATTGGGGATGCATTTGTCGGCATTGCTAATGATGCAACGGCAATGTATTGGAATCCTGCCGGTATTGCCCAATTAAATCAAATGGAATTCGTCACAAACTATAGTCAGTGGATCGCTGATATCAATCTGGCTTATATGGGATTAGTTATTCCTTTACAACAATACGGTACAATCGGACTTAGCGCTACGCACATGGGAATCGGTGAGATGGAAGTTACAACCGAAGATAATCCCGAAGGTACCGGCGAGATGTTTAAATCCGGCAGTTATGCGGTTGGTTTTACCTACTCGAAAATGCTTACGGACAGATTTTTCCTCGGAGGCAATATAAAATATATCAACGAATATATTATGAATTGCGGAGCGGGAGCTTTTGCAGTGGATATCGGTACGCTTTTCATTTCTCCTTTCAGAGGAATTCGATTCGGCGCCAGCATCTCCAATTTTGGCGGAAAGATGCAGATGACCGGCTCTGATCTTCTGGTCACTAAAGATATCGATGAGACTATTCATGGTAACAATGAAAGTGTAAATGCTTATCTGGCGACCGATGAGTTTGATCTGCCGCTTTTACTGCGGGTCGGTTTATCGGGTGATCTGGGTGACCCAAAATATATTCGTACAACCTGGGCAATTGATGCGGTTCATCCCAATGACAATTCGGAATATCTGAATATGGGCGTGGAAATGGGCTTCTGGAATGATGTATTGGTATTAAGAGCAGGGATGAAATCTCTTTTTATGGATTACCGGGATGAACGATTTTCGCTGGGCGGAGGAATTCATCTTCCTCTCGCGAATAATATAAAACTCTTTGTGGATTATGCCTACCAGTCCTATCAATATCTGGATCAGGTGCATAAATACACAATGAGAATAGTATTTTAACCTGAGGAGAGTGATGTTTTTTAAAATGATTAAAGAGAGGAGGGACACATTCAAAAATAATTTTAATGGTCAATGGTTATGGCATCTATATTCATTGACTTTTAGACATTCAAAAGGAAAAAAAGAAACAATTAAAAGGAGGAAATCATGAAGAAGTTAGTTACACTCTTCGTTCTCGTCTTGGCAACTTCAGTTGCCTTTGGACAAGTCGCCGATCTATTCTTTTCAGAATATATCGAGGGTAGCAGCAACAACAAGGCGCTGGAAATCTACAATGGCACTGGTGCTGAAGTAGATCTATCGGATTATATTGTACGGATCAATTACAATGGCAATCCATGGAGTGAAGTATTTACTTTTCCTGTGGGAACTACAATAGCAAATGGAGATGTATATGTAATTGCTCATGGTGGAGCAAGT
>Ga0265594_1002232_pt1 | contig 14078 bp, 9 predicted proteins | sample saktaG_11_FD_190147 | JGI IMG/M metagenome (GOLD analysis project Ga0265594, IMG submission 190147) | Saline water microbial communities from Sakinaw Lake, British Columbia, Canada - sak_2011_5_24_80m | ecosystem: Environmental > Aquatic > Non-marine Saline and Alkaline > Saline ... | reverse complement strand
GAGGACGAACGCAATCGCAAAAGTCACGTGTGACCACTGCTCGCCCGGCCAAAAAGCGATCGCACAGAGCAAGAGCGAATGTACAAATATCACCAGCAGCAATAATCTTTCGTTGCGGATTGTTTTCTCTGGCGACAGGAAATGTCGCACCGAAGCCGTACCGGCGGTCAGACCCGCCATGAACAGAGATGATACCATCCCGATGTGCAGATACAGCGAGCCGAAACGGGTCTGGTAAAGATACATCAGAACAATCACCGCCCCGATGCCCACCGCTCCTGCCGAGAAGACCATGAAACTGCTCTCGAAGCCGGATTGCCCGCCCTGCTGAACCAGTTTTAAAATGTAGAACAACCTCAAAACCACAATGACCAGGATGGGGATAAGAAAAGCAAGCGGGCCGGCCAGGGCTAGGTTTTTGACAAGCCGAGCAGCCGGTGCCCCGGATTGCCTGGCTGCAAGCAACAAACTATAGAGGTGGGTCAGAGGCCTTGAATCACGATTTATCAGAAACTTTTCCGGCAGGTCCGCACTTGAATAATCTTTCATCGCCGCGGCGGCACGGTCCGGCAAATAGACCGAAAGCAATCCCTCTGGGGTGAAGATACGGCCCGCGCCGTTTATCGAAGCGAAACGGTCCCGCAGGATGCCAGGCTCGCCCGTCACGCTTTCGGAATCGGATGCAATAAACCATGTATCTTCGCCGGGCGCCAGAACAATCCGCGAAAAAACCTTCTCAAGCGTTTGCTTCGTCGAAGCGCCGAGATTGACAAGCTCGGTGCCCATAATGTTCTCGCCCCCTGCTGTTCGAACCGCCAGAACGCCATTCGGCACCAAAGACTCTTTGATTTGGTGATAGAATTCGAGCGTATAATAACGGTTGAGAACTGAACTGGTCGCGTCGGGCAGATTGAGGATGACGATGTCAAATGATTCATGCTTGTTACCCAGCAGAGAGCGCACGTCGGCGGCAAGTGGTTCGAAACGCTTGTCGGTGATTTTAAGCTCCGGCGGTATGAATTCATTGACCTTCTGGACATACTCGCTGTCGCAATGTGTCCAGGTGACTTTTTCAATCTGCGGCAGTTGCAGAAGTCCGCTGCAAAGGCCGAGTCCCGAACCGATTACCAGTACTTTCCTCGCATCGGGCTTCTGGCACAGGGCGATCGCTGCGATTCGTCCAGCGGCACTCTCGTCGGGCAACGCCTCCGCCACGCTGCCTTCGCGAACCGCAATCCACTGGCCCTGGTAAGAGCCGTATAGATACTCGGCCTGGGCGGTCTGGAACGAACCTTCGAGAGCATTCTTTGGCAGCAGCTTCGTCCATTTAATAACCCGCATACGACTCATTAAGGATTCATCAAATCCCAGGACAAAGCAAAGACAAACAACAAGGGGCACTAAAAAAGATAACGCACAGGCAAGCAGCTGGCCTGAGAGTTTGGCGGCCCTTCGCGGGTCCGGGATAAAAAGCCCGGCAAGCCGAACGAGAAATACCGACAATGACAAAATGAAAGCGAGCAAAAAGAAAATCCTCGCCGGGCTTATACTGAAACCCAGCATAATAGTCACCCCGATGCCGCCGGCGAAACTTCCCGCCGCCTCGATCATGTACACGTGCGAGACGGGGAATCTCCCGCCCTGCTGAATCGGGCCGGACCCGACCCAGCGGCAGACAATCGGAAACAGCATCCCCGTGACGAGGCTTATCGGGGCATTGACGATTATCGATACGAGAAGAATGTCCCGAATGGACCAGAGGGCGTATGATTCTATGCCTGCAAGCTGACGCGCCTGAATGATCAATATCGTCTGAAGCACAAAAGCCGGCAGGTAAACCAGAAACAGAAATTCAATTCTTCCGAGCAGCTTTTCGGCAAGAGTTTCCGCTTTGCGAACGAGCAACGCTCCTAAGCCGACCCATAAAAACCAGGAGCCGAAAAAGATTCCGACGCTGATATCATTGCCTTCGAAGGTGGTGACGAACTCGCGGAAAAGCAAAGTCTGGGCGGCGATGGAAAACAGGCCGTAACTGAATATCAGCAAGCCTCGGGCGAATCTCATTTCTCATTCTCACCAAAAACTTCCGCCTGAAAGACCAGAAAGCTCGCGCCTTCTTTCCATCCATCGGCGGCCAATCCGGCTTTCCGGGATAATTGCGTGAGCATCTGCTCGACATCCCAGCCCTGCTCGGGCGCGACCTGCGGCAGAAAAACGGCGGAGTGACCGTCTTTATTTAGAACGACGCCGTCGATGCCTATGCGTATTTCATCCGGCGATTTAATTGGCGCAAGAGCTGTTAGCGCGGAGATTTCAATTGTGATGTCTTTTAGTTCATCCTGCGATACCTGCGAAAAACGCCTGTCGTTCACGCAGGCGTGAATCGCGTTTGTTATGACCGACTTATACAAAGGCCGCTGTGGGAAAATATCGCCGATACAGCCGCGAAGCTGCGAATTTTTCTTCAATGTCACGAACGCCGCCCGGGCAGGCAGCATCGCATCGCTGATTTCAATCCCAAGATCGGACGCCTCCGGAACGCGACGATTCTGCAGGGCGTAAACCATAGTTTTGCGGGCCAGCGATAAAAGTTGCTTCTTGTCCTCCTCGGTCAATTCCGAATTATTCGTCTTCGGCTCAATCTCGGCAGGTTTTACCCATGCCCCTGAAAAGGCAATAGACATATAACTGACGGAATTGGAAAAATCGCCGGTCAATTCTCCGGAAGCTTCATATTTTATTAAATGTGCCTTTGATGGTTCGCTCATCATGGAAAGCAGAATCGATATTGGTACAGACCCGCAAATTGTCGCACCTGTCTTTCGCTTGTATTCCATAAAGCCTTTCGCATCCAGGTTGGCGATGTACTGATAAGCTCCCATATCTACTTTCTTTATTTGCTCGGGAATGTTTTCCGTGAACGGGACATAGCCATAATCCGAACCGTAATGCACAAAGTCCGAGCTTGCGATAACAAGAGTGTCCTCGTCCACCAGGCTTTTTAGAATGGTCCCGGCCTTTTCAACAACATCAAGCGAGCATTGTCCGGCGACAATCGGCACGAGTTTGAAATCTTCCTGACAGTATTGCAATATCGGCAACTCCATCTCGATACTGTTTTCCGATTGATGCGCATGCGGCACGTTTTGAACCATCGGAAACTTTAGAAGCTTGTCCATGAATTCCGTATCCAGCGGTATCTGTCCCAGAGGTGTTTCAAAATGTGTCGCTCTTGGAACACTGATGATTTCTTCCATTGCAGTACGATGGCTCGGTCCGATAATGACAATTCTCTTGTAAGTTTTCCCAATCGTTTTGAGTCCGAAGGCGGCGGTTTGCCCGGACCATTGATAACCCGCATGAGGCAGAATCAGGGCGATGACATTTTCTATCGTTTCAGGTTCGGCTTTTTCGAAGAAACTCGCGAACTGCTCTTTAAGTTCTTCAGGATCGCTGGAATACCAACTGCCGGCCAGCGACGAACGCAGAACGACTTTTACAGGCTCGGCGGGCTTTTCCGATGATACCGTAGCCGCCCCGTTCGATGGAGCGGGAGTTTCTTTTTTACAAACGCTTACAAGAAGAAGACCGAGCACACAAACGCATAGTGCCGGTAGTTTAAATAAATGCTTATCCATATCAACCGCTCCATTTACCTTGTTTTGAAATATCACCCAAAGGTCTTACCGAACCATGATATTTTTTGAATCCAACAGCCCGTATGAATTTACGGGGCGCAGCTTTCTTTAAAAACCATGATGCTCCTGCGACAATTGTTAATCCTGCTCCCGCGAGTTTTCGAACAAATTTCCTGCGTGTCATCTCCAGACTCCATATATTTCTTTACCGCAATCGGGACATCGGCCCTGTCTGAGCCGGTTCTTCAGAATCGTATAGCCGCTGCGTTCGATCAGCAGGTTCTTACAGGCCGGGCAATATGTATTCTGCCCTTCCTTGCTGGCAACGTTACCGATATATACGTAATTCAGCCCTTCGTCCATCGCAATCTTGCGGGCTTTCTCCAGTGTTCTCAGCGAGGTCGCCGGCAAATTACGCATTTGGTAGCGGGGATAAAATCCGGAAAAGTGCAGCGGCGTATCGGCGCCCAGATTCATTTTAATCCAGCTCGCAAGCTCGCGCAACTGCTCGGGCTCGTCATTCAGCGTGGGAATCACAAGGTTCGTTACTTCAACCAGTATTTCGCTCGCCCTGGCCAGAATCAGGGCGTTCTGGACCGGCTTCAACGTCGCCGAGCAAACCTGGCGATAGAAATCCTCGGTCATCGCTTTCAAATCGATATTCGCCGCGTCGACATGCTGGAGAAGTTTCTTCCACGGCTGCTCGTTCACGTACCCGGCTGTAACGAGAACGTTCCGCATCCCGGCTTCATGCGCCAGCTTCGCGCTATCATACGTGTACTCGTAATAGACAATCGGATCAGTGTATGTATAGGCGATAGACGGGCACTGATATTTATTCGCTTCGGCGATGAGTCTTTCCGGCGGGCAATTATACGCCGGGACCGTTCCGTCCTCGGGATTCGCCTGCGAAATCTCCCAGTTCTGGCAGTTTTTGCAGTGGAGGTTGCAGCCGACAGTCGCTATCGAAAGAATGCTGCTGCCCGGCAGGAAATGAAAGAGCGGCTTCTTCTCGACCGGATCGATATGAATGGAGCAGGGATACCCGTAGACGACGGTTCGCAGCACGCCGTCGATATTGATTCGCACCCGGCATTCGCCGCTCTGGCCGGGCTCAATCAGGCACAACTTCGGACATAATTCGCATTGAACCTTCACACTTATGTCTCGCTCTTATGTTATATCCGGCCGAATTCAGACGGTTCGCGGATCGGGATGGACCCACGGCTGACGATACGGCCGGCTCAAAAGACTATTTGCTTCGTCATCGTCTATGACCCGTCCCTTTTCGTGGTCCCAGGCCAGGCTCCTGCCGAGCTTGCACGAGATATTGGCCAGGATGCATGATGCAGCGGTGATATAACCTTCTTCGATATCGCATACGGGCCTGCCGCGGGAATCAATCGCATCGAGAAAGTTCCGCCAGTGCCGCCGCATGGGTGCGGCCACGTGGCGTTCCAGGTCCTTCTCGGTCTTGTCCTCTGGGTATTTCTCGTACTCGTAGAGCGCATCGCCGTGGGCCTTTTCGCCATCTCTGCCGCGCGGAATAAAATCGTACTTGTGGACGTCGGCCTTGAGCGTTCCTTTGTCGCCGTAGATGAAACCCGCCCACGGATATTCCCGATCGACCGGATTGCCCCAGGTGCGATGCGTCCAGACCACCGGCAGCTTGCCGAAATCAAACGTGGCTACCAGGGTATCGCTGATGTTGGACCTGCTTTCCTTGTCCATCAGTATACCGCCGGACGAGCTGATGGTCTTCGGCCAGCCCAGATCGACCAACCAGCGAACCATATCGAGCATATGCACGCCCATGTCACCGATGATACCGTTGCTGTATTCCATGAAAGCCCGCCAGCCCCGCGGGTGCTTCCACGAACAATAAGGCCGCATCGGGGCCGGTCCCGTCCACATGTCGTAATCGAGATTTTCGGGCGGAGCCGTATCGGGCGGATTGCCCCGGGCGCGCATGGGGTAATAGCAGCAAATCTCGACGTGACCGATTTTGCCGAGCTTGCCGGCTTTGATGATATTCTCGCGGGCTTCGATCAGGTGAGGCGTACTTCGCCGCTGCATATTCACCTGTACGACACGCTTGTACTTTCGTGCCGCGGCAAGCATCGCCTGGCCCTCGACGACATCCACGCTGATGGGCTTCTCGACGTAAACGTCGGCCCCCGCCTTGACAGCGGCAATCATCGCCAGAGCATGCCAGTGGTCGGGCGTCGCGATATGAACAATATCGAGCTTTTCCCGCTTTAGCATCTCGCGGTAGTCGCCGTAGGTTCGGGGCGTATTTTTCGAGACCTGCCGGGCGGCGATCATCTCGGCCGCTTCAGCCACCATGTTCTTATCCACGTCGCACAGAGCGACAACTTCGACCGGTTCGATCTGAAGCAAACGGAAGTGTGCGCTCTTGCCGTACCAGCCAGTGCCGATTATTCCGACGCGTCTGGGTTTTTGCTGGGTAGATTCCCCGGCGTATGCGCCGAGACCCGAAAGTGTCACCGAAGCTACGCCGGCTTTAAGAAAATCACGACGATCCATAAAATACCTCCAGAAATTAACCTAATAATGGACCAATATCATGCCGGATTATACCTGCACCAAGAATTGTTTGCAAGCGCCTCCTCAAACGATTTCGAAAGGCCCTACTCCGGCCTGAAGATATGTATAATGCCCCCAGCTCTACACCCCAGACTTTCCGGTTCCATAAGATGCGGAAAATTTAGCTACCAGTGTCCCTCAAAGTACTCAACAAGATAGGCCTCCGCAAGTCCCTCATTGTATATCAAAATCTGTATCTGTTGCTGATAGCTGATGTTTCTCTCCTTGAAGACATATACCTTGGGGTTACCCCAATCGTTAGGTTTAAACCATGCAGGTCCCGATTGTCCCTTATATTGTGGATACAAACCCAGGCTTTCTGCCTCCCAATGGGATTTTGGCGCTACCGAGGACCAACCTTCATTATTTTTTTCCCATGGAGGAGTATCTCCCCATGTAAGTGAGCCATTTTCATATTTGAACCATTCTACCTCCTTAAATTGCTTTGAACTGAGGATAAGTGGTAAATCAGCCTTACCAATCTCGAAGTGCATAACGTACTTGTAGCCAAAGATATCCCATGAAGGCCAACCCTTTCCATGTGTCTTAATATTCCTCACGGATTTCGGAATAGGATTGCATACATATTTTTTAAAAAGCCGGGACCCATGCGTGAATTTCAGAACAATGAAGCACGTCAAAATTATTACTACTGCAACAGAAACTTTGATACGACGATTCAGTATAGTATGTTTGTTCTTACGGTGCATTTTAACGGACCGCCATTCGTGTATAGTGCATTTTCTTCCAGAAACCCATCTGCCGCCCTAAAAATTCACTTCTTTACGTCCATCATTTATTGCTCGCTCAAGGTCGTTATTTCAAATTATACCCTCTGCTCTTACTCAGAACAAACACAAACGGGCATTCTACTTTTTACCGCGACTCTCACGGGATTCAGCGCATGAGATAACTTCAGCCGATTCCACTACTGACAAGGGCGTATCTCGCAGGCTAAATGTTAATTAAAAAACTTGAAAAAAAGCAAAAAAAGAGAGAAAAATACAATCGATGAGATTCCTTATGTAGAAGACAGAATTCGGAATCCGAGCATGGAAAATCAGGTACCGAGGGGAGTCACGGAGATTTATTTAAAATATGCCCGCTTTTTTCGATTGCGGTTCGTATAATACTTAACGAATAGAATATAGAAAACATATTCAAGTATAAAGGAAAAAGGGAAAAGTAAAAATCTTTTATAAATTCAAGGATCTGGATTCCCGCTTTCGCGGGAATGACAAATATGGAATCCCTACACGGTGGAACATCCTAACCCTATTTGAAAAAACAAAGCCAATGTTAAAATAGGCGACATGGCGTTAGTTTAATGATGGTAAAGACTTATGAGTATTTTTCTGATTTTTGGCGGTTTTGGGCGGCGAAAAACAAAGCCAAACAAACCCAATTTGCCGGCCTTTGGCCGGAAATCCCAAGAACGAAACCTGAAACGATTTGAAAGGGTGCTATTTGAAAAAACAAAGCCAATTTTAAAAAGTCAGAAATGGCGTAAGTATCTATTTGAAATGGTATTAAGAGGATTTGTGTGGTTTTGGTCGGCGTGAAAACAAAGCCAATTCAAAGCCAATCAAAGCCAATTTCTTCAAAGTATATGTGACTGATACGGTTTAATGCTTTAGACTGCCTGTTTAGTCAAAGTATCCTTAATTGATGAAAGGAAAACCGCAATGATACGGCAAATAAATGGGAAAATGTGGGTTCTTGCAGTATTGCTGCCTCTAATTTTAGTTTGCTCCAAGGTACGGGCAGTGGAAATCGCTAAAGCCGCTGTATATTCTGTTGCAGAGCTTACTTTTGACGGGCCGGCGCAGAGCCAGACGGACGTGCCGGCACGGGATATTGATTTCTGGGCTCGTTTCCGGCATGAAAGCGGCTCGCCGGAATACAAGATTCACGGCTTCTGGGACAGCGATGGCAAAGGAGGCACCACTGGCAGCGTTTTCAAAATCCGCTTTTGCCCCACAAAGCCCGGACGCTGGGATATGGTTGAGGTATATTCGAACAAACCGGAGCTAAACGGCCAAAAGCAGGGCCAATACGTGACCGCCGTATCTTCGGACCATCCGGGCTTCTGGATTGTTGATCCCGACAGTCCGGGCCGCCGGTGGTACATGCGTTCGGACGGCTCACATCAATATATCTTCGGCAACACGCATTATACGTTTCTCTCCGGCTATCAACCGGGCGGCAAGCCCAGCGGAAACGATATCGCCGCCGACATCGCTGGCAACTCGAAATATTTTAAGAAACTTCGCTTCACATCGTATGGCGACCGGTATCCCAACCCGGATGAAAAGCCGTTTTTAGACAATAACGGGCATTTAAGCGATTCAGGCGATGATTCACACCGGCCAAATCCCTGCTGGTTTGGCCAACGTGCCGACCTGGCAGTGCGAACCGCGTGGGAGCACGATTTGATTGCCGATTTGATTCTGTGCGGCCCGGATACCAAAGAATCACGCTCCGTTCTGCGAGCAGGCAATAACGGCGGCGACCCCACGCCTTATCTTAAATACATCGCCGCCCGCTACGGTAGTTATCCCAATGTTTGGATATGCCTGTGCAATGAATTTAATATCAAAGAGCCGAAATATACCGAAGAACAAATCGCCCGATTCGGACAAATCATCAGGCAATATCTGCCCTACCCTACGCCGCTGAGTGTACATACGGTTCCAAGTACGTTATGGCCGGCAAAGTTTGATGAGCTTGTAGCCTGGAATGATCATCAGATTATCCAGAAGAAGATTCGCAATCTTCCCGATGCCGCCGACGCGATTCAATATACATGGCGAAATCCGTCCGGCAAAGGCCCGCGCAACAAGCCGACGATTAACGATGAGTTAAGCTACGAGGGCAAAGGCGACAGACACACCGAGCACGACACAATCGAGTCTCATCTCGGTGCTTTTCTCGGCGGCGGCTACGGTACGACCGGCGAAAAACCGGGCAACAAGCTGGGCCAGTATTTCATGGGACGATTCAACCCGGCAGAGCACACGTCTGCCGACAACCTGAAATACCTGCGCAAAACTATCGACAAGAATATCACGTTCTGGAAAATGGCGCCCGAGACCGGCATCTTCTCGAATCTACATCCAGGCTTCCGCGGCCTCGCCTGGGCCGGCCATGAATACGTGCTCGGCACGAACAAGGCTCATAAGCAAATAGTCGCTAACCTGCCGGGCGGGACATGGACAGTCAAACGCTATGATATAATCAGTAAAGAGGAAGAAACTCTCAGCGAAACGGCTCGGGGCCGCTTCAAATTTGATGCCCCCGACAGCCGGGCGGTAATGTTCCATTTCAAAAAGAACTAAGGAGCGAGCTAATGAAGAAAACATCAGCCGGCCGGCTTGACTGTGTATTTCATCCAGGGACAGGTCTCTTTCTGGGGACATTCTTTGCAGCCGTGTTTGGTCGATACGAGCGGCAGAATGATAAAGGCATTAATGGCGAATATGATAAGCATAACCAGCAGGGGCAGCGAGAAATTGCGTATCAGGGGGAAAACGCCCGCAACGATAGGAATGAACCAGAGCGGAACGATGACGGGGATATGCTTCTTGAACTTTTCGTTGAAGCATTCGACCGTTTCTTTGTCGCGAAACCTTGCCGCGATGTGTCCGTATCCGCAGGGACACGACCGCGTGTCGAAATACCTGCAAAACGGGCAGACGAAAACCATAATCCAGACAGCCCCGACTATGCCGTACGCCAGGTATGCGACAGCGGAGATCCAGCCTCCCGCCGAGCCGCCGTAGCTGGTAATAAGAATGACCGATCCCAGCAGGATCATAACGATGTATGCCGTGTTGTTGATCAGTTCCTGGGCGGGCGAGTACTGCCGCATCGGCTCGCCTGCCTGGCCGTTATTGTCCGGGGCCGTTTGTTTGGCCATTGGTCTTCCTTTCACGGGAACCCGGGAAAGTCCTGCCGGCACGACTTTCCCTATTTTGCTTTAATATCATATACCATCAGGACGTCACTATGTCGAGCATAAAGCCTGCCGTCGACAATAACCAGGTGCGACCAGCCCGGGCCGCTCATGCCCGGCCGCCTGGGCAGCTTGAACGTGCTTATAAGGTTGTAGTTTTGAGGATCGGCCTCGATGAGTGCCATTGTGTTGTCCTCGTAGCGAAAGTACAGATTGCCGTCGGCGTAAAGAACGGCTGCAGAGCCGCCGCCCGGCTGGTCCTTCTGCCACATGACCTTGCCGGTCTTTGCTTCGATGCAGGTTGGCTTGCCCTTACCGTGGCCATGGCCGCCGTAAATATAATCGCCTACGCGGACGAGGCCGCCGTGATGGTTCTGGAGGGTATTGGCGTTGAGAAAATAAATCTCTTTCGCATCGACGCCGTCGCCCGCCGCGGTCAGCTCAAGCAGTGCGCTGCCGGTGTTGTAGGCGGTCGAACAGAATATGAAGTTTCCGTAAACGATTGGAGTCGGAATATTAGCGACACTATTTGCTATTTTGTTGTATCCCCAGAGGAACCGGCCGTCTTTCGCGGCGACTCCTATCAGGCCCTTGTTTGTCAACTGGACGTACTGCCGGACACCGCCCGCTTCGGTGATGACGATGGACGAATAGCCGGCTTCATCCTTGCCTCTTTTTCCGATGTCGGGCATCGAGCATTTCCAGATCAGTTCTCCAGTATTCTTGTCGAGTGCCACCATGACAGCGTCCCTGCCGCCGGGCGTACAGAGCAGTTTGTCACCGTCAATAAGGGGCGATTCGCTGAATCTCCAGCCGGGATTTTTTCCCACGCCCAGGTCCTTTTCAAAATTCCTGCTCCAGTGCACGCTGCCGGTCTGAGCATCGACACAAACCAGGTCACCCGAGGTGCCGATTGCATAGACAGATCCATTGTCGACGGTTGGCGTGCATCTTGGTCCGCCATCATTATGTACAGGTCCGACTTTGGCTGCCCACAGGCGCTTATGCGTAGCCAGGTCGCAGGCAAGAACGCACTGCGTCTGTTCGGAGCCGAGGGAAATATCGCCCATCGTATAAAGCCTGCCGCCTACGATTGCCATGCTCGAATAGCCCGGGCCAAAACCCGTGGTCTCCCACAGAAGTTTGGGGCCATCGGCCGGCCAGCTCTTGAGCAGCCCTGTTTCACTGCATACGCCGTCGCGATTGGGTCCGCGCCACTGCGGCCAATCCGCTCCCTGCGCGACATTGTTATAACCGAGCGCACCCAAACAAAGAACCAGTCCGATGACCGGAACGAATCGACATCTTCTAATTATTCTCAACATACCCATAATCCTTTTCTTAAGAAACTCAGAGCTTTTATATTCGGAGACGGCATCTCCGAATCGCCGTCTCCGTTACGTCAATCAAATTGTGCCGGTATAATCTCAGCTTTAGCCGCTGACATCAACGCATACCAATTGTCCATCCGCATTGCGGGCATAGATTCTGCCGTTCGCCAGGACCGGATACGTCCAGCACTTGCCCGTAAGAATCTCCGCCGAGGCAAGTTCCTTAAATCCTTCCGGCGAAGCGGCCGCGATAACCAGCTTACCCTTTTCGCCGAGGATAATCATCTTACCGTCGGCAATCATAAGCGAACCGGTGCCCATACCGCCCTGCGACCACTTCTTCTCTCCGGTTGCCAGGTCGAGACACGTCAATTTCCCGCCGCCACCAACCTGTCCGTCGAAGCCGTAAATGTGTCCTTGCCAGAGTACCGAGCAGTTGATATGGTTCCGCATATTCTTGTTCTGCCAGACTGTGGTGGCATCACCGCTGCTGATTTTCACCAGGGCACAGCCTTTGTTGTACCCGGACGAAATGAAGACGGTGTCACCCGAGACAATAGCGTCGGAGGAATTAATATCGTAGCTGGTCTTCCAGGGGAATTTCCACATTACCTTTCCCGTTGCAGGGTTCAGGCCGACGAGTTCCTGGCTTACAGCCATTGCCACGCCTTTCTGGCCTCCGATTTCGAACGGGACGGCGGTTGTGTAACCACATGCCTCTTTTGCGCTTTGCCATGCCGGGCTGCCGTCGGCTTTTTTAAGTGCTATGCCGTAGGAGCCGGCGTTGTAGATCACAAGGTCTCCGGCCACAAGCGCCGAGCCTGCGAAGTACCAGGTGGGGAACTTCAAGCCCAATTCCTTGTTAAGATTCTTATGCCAGACGATCTCGCCTGTCACCGCCTTGAAACGAATGGCATCGCCGTTTTTGCTGAAGGTGTAAACCGCGTCACCGTCTATTGTCGGCGTCGCGCAGGGGCCGCCTTCGTGGTTCTTCTTGTACAACGGGCATGGATAGGATTTCTTCCATATTTCCCTGCCTGTCGCGGCGTCCAGACAATAAAGGAAGTCGTTATCGTCGATATTGCCCATGGCGTAGACCTTGCCGTTGCTTACAGCCATAGAGGCGAATCCGGTTCCAAGCGAAAATTTCCAAAGCACCTTCGGGCCATCTTCGGGCCAGGTTGCGGCCCAGCCGGTTTCACTCGATATTCCATCGTAATTTGGCCCCCGGTAGTTGGGCCAGTCCGCCGCCTGAGCGGTACTGCAAACAATCGCAGATATACCGAGTCCAAGGATCAATACATGCATATAACTTTTCATCATTCTTCGCAATTTCATAAATACATCTCCAAAAATACAATAAATTTTACGTGCAGATTTATACAGGATTTTCCCTTGAGTATCAATCTCTCTATTTTTCAAAATTTCTGCTTATTATTCCGTAAATGCCAAAGCCCCGGTCGGGCAAGCGGCGACGCATTCGGCCGCGGATTGTGTGAGACCATCGGCGATCGAACGCTCGAAAGGAACGGCCACCCGGACATCAAAGCCCCGGCCGATAAAGGTCAGTCCGAGTTCTTCGCCGGCTTTGGCGGCAATCTGAACACAGAGGCCGCAGTCGATACACTTGCCCGATTCGTAAACGATCTTCGGGTGCTGGGCCTGCTGAACGAACAGCCGGCGCTCGCTTTTGTATCGAGTCGGACTGGCACCATATTCCTGTGCATATTGCCTGAGTTTGCAGCTATTGGCCTTCCGGCAATCACAGTGAAGGCAGCGGGCGGCCTCCTGCCGGGCCTGCTCGTCGGTGAATCCCCCGCCTTTCTGAGATACCGTCACGCGGGGAGCGTTGCTCGCACAGGCTGCGAACCGCTCTTTCTCGCCGTCCTGGATTTTGCCGATCCGGATGTTAAACGGCCTGGCTGGGCCTGTCACCGCGCCGCCGGACAAATACTGGCTGATGGATTCCGCCGCTTCCTTACCGTCGGCGACGGCTCGAACCGTCAGCTTTCGCTTGCGGACGGCGTCTCCGCCTGCAAATACGCCGGGCAAATTCGTCTGGTAAGTCTTGCCATCTATTGCAATGCCGTTCGAACTCGTCTTGAGGCCCATCGATTCGGCAACTCCAGCGTCCATCGCGCCAAAAGCGATGAATATAGCGTCAAAATCCTTACGAAGTTTTTCGAGTGACGCCGAATCATTTATTCGCGTTTTGCCTTTGAATGTAAGGCCAAGCTTCTCAATCTGTGTGATTTCCTTGTCAAGCACATCTTTCGGCAAATCCTCTTGCGAAACTCCATAGCGCAGCATTCCGCCGGGCTGTTCGTGATCGTCAAAAACCGTGCAGCCGAAGCCGGCCTGCTGGAGATAGTAAGCGGCAGCCAGACCCGCCGGTCCGGCACCGATGATGGCGACACGTTTATCCTGAACAGGCTTGCAGGCTGGCGAATATGGCTTGGCGGATTCAAGGTCTGCGTCAGCGACATACCGCTTCAAGAGGCAGATAGAGACAGCCTCATCAATTGCCGCTCTCCTGCATCCCCGCTC
>Ga0265594_1002231_pt1 | contig 14082 bp, 12 predicted proteins | sample saktaG_11_FD_190147 | JGI IMG/M metagenome (GOLD analysis project Ga0265594, IMG submission 190147) | Saline water microbial communities from Sakinaw Lake, British Columbia, Canada - sak_2011_5_24_80m | ecosystem: Environmental > Aquatic > Non-marine Saline and Alkaline > Saline ... | reverse complement strand
ACAAACAATGTTTTTGGCGCAAAGTTTATACGAAGGTGTTGAAATGGGAAAATCTGGCGCAACTGGTTTAATTACTTATATGAGAACTGACTCAGTTAATTTAGCTGATTCATTTTTATCTGACACACAAAATTTTATTAAATCAGAATTTGGAGAAAAATATTCTTTAAGCGCGCCACGAAAATATAAAAGCAAATCAAAAAATGCGCAAGAAGCTCACGAAGCAATTCGTCCAACAGATATTCGTCTTCGTCCAGAAGATGTAAAATCATTTTTAAAAGACAATCAATTTAAACTTTATGATTTAATTTGGAAAAGAACCCTGGCAAGTCAAATGCAAGAAGCAGAATTAGATGCAACAAGTGTTGATATTTTGGCTCAAGCTAAAATTAAAAAATATATTTTTAGAGCTACTGGTTCAATTATTAAATTTGATGGATTTTTAAAAATTTATCCCACAAGCGTGCAAGAAAATATTTTGCCAGATTTGGAAAAAAATGATAAACTTGATTTAGAAAAACTAGAATCAAAACAGCATTTTACCGAACCGCCTGCAAGATTTTCAGAAGCTGGATTAGTTAAAAAAATGGAAGAATTAGGAATTGGGCGACCGTCAACTTACGCTCCAACAATTTCAACAATTGAAAATCGTGGTTACATTCAAAAAGAAAATCGCAGATTAATTCCGCAAGAAATTGCTTTTGTTGTTAGTGATTTGCTAGTAAAACATTTTTCAGAAATTGTGGATTATGAATTTACAGCAAAAATGGAAGATGATTTGGATGAAATTGCAGATGGAAAAATAAAATGGGTTCCAATAATTGAAGAATTTTATATGCCTTTTAAAAAAAATCTTACACAAAAAAATGACGAAGTTAAAAAAGATGATTTGATTGACGACAAAACAGATGAAGTTTGTGAAAAATGCGGTAAACCAATGATTGTAAAAATTGGACGGTACGGAAAATTTTTAGCTTGTTCTGGTTTTCCAAAATGTCGTAACATTAAATCATTAAAAAAAGAAGTTAGTAAAAGTAAAGATGGAGAAGAAAAATCAGATCCCGAGCACTCGGGAGAAGAAAAAAAACCTGATGAAAAAACAGATGAAGTTTGTGAAAAATGCGGTAAACCAATGATGATTAAAAACGGGAAGTTTGGAAAATTTTTAGCTTGTTCTGGTTTTCCAAAATGCAAAAACACAAAGCCAATTGATTTTGGCACTGGTGTAAAATGTCCTGAATGTGGAAAAGGAGAAATGGTTGCCAGACGCACTCGTTCGCGCAGAACTTTTTACGCTTGCAACCGCTACCCTGATTGCAAATTTGCAGTTTGGTCTCAGCCAATTGAAGATCCTGATAAAAAAGGACAAGGTTTAAAATGCGAAAAATGTGGAAGTTTAATGGTTCAAGGCGCAAAAGGGAAAATCAAATGCTCTAAAAAAGAATGTGATTTTGAAAAAGAGTTTGAAGTGGGGGAGAAAGAATAAACAAAATAAAAATTCAGCTTTTAAAAAAACTGAATTTTAGTTATAATTAATTTATGCAATTTATTCTTAATCTTGACTACCAAATTTTTCAAGCTATTAAATACCCAGAATATATTTTTCTAATTTTGTAAAATATGGATAAAAAAATTGAAAAAATCAAAAAGATTGTAAAGAAAAAACTTGCTTTTTGTTCCGCTCATAATTTTGACCATGTCATGAGAGTTTATAATTTAGCTTTATATCTTGCTGAAAATGAAGATGTAGATTTAGATATTATAAAAGTAGCTACATTGCTTCATGATATTGGTGGCGAAAAAGAAATTAATGATCCAACTGGCAAAACAGATCATGCTATTGAAGGCGCTAAGATGGCAGAACCCATTTTGAATAATTTAGGATATTCTAAAAATAAAATTAAGCATATTCAAGATTGCATTGTTTCTCATAGATATAGGAATGAAAATAAACCTCAAACAAAAGAAGCTAAAATTGTTTTTGATGCAGATAAATTAGAAACAGTTGGCGCAATTGGAATTGCACGAGCGTTTGTCTGGACTGGTAGAAATAATGCACACATCTACAAAAAAGTTAATATTGATAAATATGCCAAAGAAAATCTAGGAGGGAAAATTAATGGAAGAATTCAGGATAAAACAAAACATAGTCCTCAGATTAATTGGGAGACAAAAGATAAATATATCTTAAATTATTTGTATACTGAAAAAGCAAAACAAATTGCCAAAGATAGAATGATTTTTTCTGAAAATTTTTTCAAAAGATTAGAAAACGAAATTAAAAATTAAAATTGTGAAATAAAATATAAAATAAAGGCACCAAGTTTAAATTGGTGTTTTTTTGTTAGTATTTTTTTAAAAATTGTGTATAATTAATTTATGAATAATAAGCTGCAAAATTTTATTTTTTATAACACGCTTGACGGAAATATTAATGTTGAGGTATATCTTCACAATGAAATGGTTTGGTTAACTCAAAAGAAAATGGCTGAACTTTTTAATGTAGAAGTGCCAGCAATTAGCAAACATTTGGCTAATATCTTTGAAAGCAACGAATTAGAGGAAAAATCAACTATTTCCATTTTGGAAACAGTTCAAAGTGAGGGAAATAGAAGTATAAAAAGAAAAATTGAATATTATAATCTTGATGCTATTATTGCAGTTGGTTATCGTGTAAATTCAAAACAAGCAACGCAATTTAGAATTTGGGCAACGCGGATTTTAAAAGAATTTATGATTAAGGGGTTTGCTTTGGACGATGAGAGACTAAAACAAGGAAAATTTATTTTTGGGCAGGATTATTTTAAAGAATTACTTGAAAGAATTCGTTCAATTCGAGCAAGTGAAAGAAGAATTTATCAGCAGATTACGGATATTTTTGCAGAATGCAGTATTGATTATAATAAAGATTCTGAAATTACAAAAAATTTTTATGCAATGGTTCAAAATAAATTTCATTTTGCAATTACAGGAAAAACAGCCGCAGAAATTATTTATGACAAAACTGATAAAAATAAGCCATTTATGGGATTGATGACTTGGAAAAATTCTCCAAAAGGAAGAATATTAAAATCAGATGTTGTAATTGCAAAAAATTATTTAGAAGAAAAACAGATTAAAAAATTAGAGCGAACAGTTACAGGTTTTTTTGATTATATTGAAAATATTGTTGAAAATCGCAAGATAATGAGAATGCGAGATTTAGCAAATAGTATTGACAAGTTTTTAAGCTTTAATGAATATAAGATACTTGATGGTAAAGGAAAAATTTCAAATAAAAAAGCTGAAGAAAGAGCAATCGCAGAATATGATGATTTTAATAAAACGCAAAAGATTGATTCTGATTTTGATAAAGAAATAAAGAAATATCTAAAAAATAAATAGAATTTTAGATACTAAAACTAAGCCCAGCTTTTAAAAAAGTTGATTTTTAGTTATAATTAATCCATGCAGCAAATTCTAAATCTAGACTACCAAATTTTTCAAGCTATTAATTCTTTATCAGGCAAGTGGCAGGTTTTGGATTGGTTTGGAATTTTTTGCGCTAAATATTTAATTTTTGTGGTATTTTTAATTTTTGTAATTTGGTGGATTAAAATTACGAAAACAAGAAGCTCTGAAAATTGGCCAATTGAAGGAAAAAGAAAATGGTTAATTTTTGGTAGCGTGACTTTGCCAGCTGTTTTATCATTTTTAGTAAATCAATTATTAGCGTTGATTAAATTTCGGGGCCGTCCATTTTTAAATTTAGATATTAATAAATTAGTTGAACCTTTATCTGAAAAATCTTTTCCTTCTGATCATTCCGCAATAGCATTTGCAATTGCAGTGGCTGTTTATTTTCACAATAAAAAATTAGGAAAAATATTATTAGTACTGGCTTTTTTAATTGCTTTAGGAAGAATTTTTGGTGGTGTGCATTATCCAATTGATGTAATTGGCGGAGCAGTTGTTGGAACTGTTTTGGCTTTTGTGTTTTATAAAATTTATAAAAAAGTAAATAACTAATAATTAATTTTAAAAATAAAAAATAAATTTAAAAATCCTGCAAAACTTTTGCGGATTTTTTATTTTAGAAATGAAACCCATATTTCAATTAATTGATTAATCGAAATATTGAGTTTAAGTTTTTTTATTTGTCAAATTATTTATGATGAATTTTTTGGTGAACTGCTTGCAGTGAATCTGTATGGTGGACTGCTTGCAGTGAACCTTTATGGTGGACTGCTTGCAGTGAACCTTTATGGTTCACTGTGGATAACTAAGTGGTTGTTTTGTTTTTAGTTGTGGTGTATAATTTAGTTAATGTGGTAAGGAGTGGATAAATGTGGGGATAACTTTATAAAAAAGTGGATAAGTTATATTTTTTATGTTTATTGGTGAATACAATCATAATTTAGATAATAAAAACAGATTGGCTTTGCCAAGTAAGTTTCGTTCTGATTTAAAAAGCGGGGCAGTAGTTACTCGTGGGTTAGATAATTGTTTATTTATTTTTACAAAAACAGATTGGCAAAAAATGGTTGATAAAATTACAGAACTTCCAATTGGAAAAGCAGACGCTCGCGGGTTTTCAAGAATAATGTTGGCAGGAGCAATGGATGTTAAACTAGATTCTTTGGGAAGAATTTTACTGCCAGATTATTTAAAAAAATACGCTGGTTTAAAAAAGAAAATTATTGTTGCGGGACTTTACAATCGTTTGGAAATTTGGGACGAACAAAAATGGAATAATTATAAAAAACAAATTGAAAAAAATGCTGGAAAATTAGCAGAGACAATGGGGGAGTTGGGGATTTAAATTCGCTTTCCCGCCTTCGCCCATAACAACTCTACTTGACTACGGCGGGCAAGCTATAAATGTTTTAATAAAAAATATGCTCTCGATTCATCGTTCTGTTTTACTCAAAGAAGTGTTGGAATATTTAAATCCTAAATCTGGAGAAAATTTTATTGATTGTACATTTGGCGGAGGAGGGCACAGTTTGGAAATTTTAAAACGCATTCAACCAAATGGAAAGTTATTAGGAATTGACGCAAATCAAGATATTGAAAAAGAAATTAAGAAATTATCCTCCTTCGCTAAAGCTACGGCGGACAGGAAAATTAAGTGGTTTAAAAATTTTATTTTTGTAAATGATAATTTTAAAAATTTAAAAAATATTGTAAAAAATAATTTTAAAAAAGATTTAAAAGTTGCAGGAATTTTATTAGATTTAGGTTTGTCATCAGATGAATTAGAAAAATCAGGCAGAGGATTTAGTTTTCAAAAAGATGAACCATTAGATATGCGTTTTGATGTGCGACAAGAGAAAACTGCTTCTAATATTCTGAATTTTTATTCTATAAAAAAATTGTATGATGTATTTAAAACTTTTGGCAATTGTTCCTGTGCTAGTCAATTATCTAAAAACATTTTTCAACAGCGTAGATTAAAAAAAATTGAAACAACACAAGATTTAGTAAAATTAATTTTGCAAATTGATTCACACAAAGGAAAATTACATCCTGCAACCAAAATTTTTCAAGCGTTGCGAATTGAAGTTAATGATGAATTAGATAATTTAGTTAAAGTTTTATCGCAAGCAATTGAAATTTTACAACCCGGCGGAAGATTAGTTGTAATTTCATTTCATTCTTTGGAAGACAGGATTGTTAAAAACTTTTTTAGAGAATTAGGTAAATGTGAAAATAAAATTTTAAATATTTTAACAAAAAAACCAGTTGCGCCAAGTTTTGAAGAAATAAAAAATAATCCAAGATCTAGAAGCGCGAAAATGAGAGCGATTGAAAAGATTTAAGAATTTTTTTGTTATTCCGAGCGACTTTTAGGATTGTTAGAAGCGATGGAATCCCGTGGAATAAAAATATTCTACTTCAACGGGATCCCATCGTCCCGACCAATTCCTAAAAATTCTATCGGGACTCGGGATGACATCTCAGAAAAAAGAAAAGCGCGAAACAGAGGAAATCAAATGTCAAAATTTTTCTGTTTTTGCAAAGCAAATAAAAAAAGGCATAATTTAGAAAAAGAAATGGTTTTGGTCAAACCTAGAAAAAACAAAACAAATTTTTGTTACTGTTTGTCAATATTTTTAGTTTGTTTAATTTTTACAACAGGCTTTTTTTGTATTTTTCAAACAACTTCATCAGTAACAGCAGGGATTAAAAATTATTCACAAACAGAAAAGATTAATGAATTAAAATTAGCAAATGAATTATTAAATGAAAAAATTAATTCTTTAGAAAATTTAGATTCAATAAAAAATCGCGCAAAAGAATTAGGTTTAGTTGCTGTTGCGCAAGTTGAATATTTAGAAAATCAAAATAACGAGGTTGCTTTGGTAAAATGATTTTCTTTTGTCATCCTGAAGAAAAAGAATGGCACACGAATTACCAGAATTACCTAAAATTTTCACGAATTAAAATTCTGGTTTATTCTGGTTAAAAAGTAAAATCATTTACTTTTTAACTTTTGGTAATTCGCGTGCTCTATTAATTTTTTTGAAAATAAAAAATCCGACAAAGAAATTAATGAATTTAATTCTCTGAAGGCTTTAAAAATTTGATTTTATGAAGAATCAAAATAATAAATAAATGATTTTTTATTCAAAAAAGAAAACTAAGTCAAATTTAAATTCAAGAATAGCATTTTTAAAAATGTTATTTTTTGTTTTTGCTTTAATAATTATTAGCAGATTATTTTATTTGCAAGTTTTAAAATATGATTATTATAAAACTTTGGCGCAAACGCGACACAGTGAAACACAAGAAATTGTTCCAAATCGTGGCACAATTTTTGTACAAGACACAAAAAATAATAATGCTTTAATTCCAGTTGCGCAAAATCAAGAATTTTATTTATTTTATGGTGTTCCTGCTGTAATTGAGAATGTTACTTCTACAATTGCTCAAATTGAACAGGTTTTGTCATTTACAGATGAAGAACGCTGGCAGATTTTTTTAAGATTAAATAAACCAAATGATCCTGACGAACCAATTAGCAAATATTTAACTTCAAAAGAAAAACAAGCTTTAGAAAAATTAAATATTGTTGGCACTGGATTTAAACCACAAATAAAAAGAGTTTATCCACAAAATAATTTATTTTCACACATTCTTGGTTTTTTAGGTTTTAAAAATAATGAACGCGTTGGTCAGTACGGAATTGAAGAATATTTTGAAAATGAATTAGCTGGAAAATCTCAAACAATTGAATTTGAAAAAGATTCAAAAGGAAGAATAATTGATTTTGAACAAAGTAATCTTGACAAAATTCAAGACGGAGTTGATTTAGTTTTAACAATTGACCCAACAATTCAATTTAAAGTTTGCGCGATTTTAGAAGATTGGCAAAAAAAAATGTTAGCTGAAGACGCGACCGCAATTGTTGTAAATCCAAAAAGTGGTCAGATTTTATCAATGTGCGACAAGCCAGATTTTGATTTGAATAATTATTCGCAAGTTGAAAATATAAATTTTTATTTAAATAAATCAATTAGTCAATCTTACGAACCAGGTTCTGTTTTTAAGGCAATTAGTATGGCAACAGCAATTGATTTGGAAAAAGTTAATCCGCAAACAGAATACGAAGACAAAGGTTTTTTAAAATTTGGTCCAGATACAATTCGCAACGCAAATAATGAAAAATATGGTAAAGTAAATATGACGCAAGTTTTGGATTTTTCAATAAATACTGGAATGGTTTTTGCTACATTAAAAATTGGCACAAATAATTTTAAAAAATATATTGAAAATTTTGGTTTTGGCGCAAAAACTGGAATTCAATTGCCAGTTGAGTCAGCAGGAAATATTTCAAGTTTAAAAAATAAAAGTGATATTTATTTAGCAACTGCGTCTTACGGACAAGGAATTTTAACAACGCCCTTGCAATTAATAATGGCTTACAGTGTGATTGCAAATCAAGGAATTTTAATGCAACCGCAAATTATTTTAGAAAAAAGATTTAAAAATGGAAGTGTTGAAAAATTTTCACCACAACAATCGCGCCGTGTGATTTCTTCAAAAACCGCAAATATTTTAAAAGCAATGTTGGTCTCTGTTGTAAAAAATGGTCACGGGAATCAAGCGCAAGTTGATGGATATTATATTGCTGGTAAAACTGGGACAGCAAATATTGCAAAAGAAAACGGGAAAGGTTACACTGATGAAACAATTCACACTTTTGTTGGTTTTGCGCCAGTTGATGATTCTAAATTTGTAATTTTAGTTAAGTTTTCAAAACCTAAAAATGTTCCTTTTTCTTCTGACTCTGCGGCTCCAGCATTTGCCGAAATTGCTAAATTTCTGCTACAATATTATCAGGTACCACCGGATTTTTAATTTTTAGGATTGGGCAACGAAGGATCTGGTTCTAAAAATGAATTATGAAGAAAGAATTATGATTTACGATTTAAACATATTTATTTTAAAATAAAAAAGCCCCAACTAAAATTAAATTTAGAATTTGGGGCAGAGAAAAAATTATTTAACAATATGAAGTTTGTTGCAGTTGTTGTCTAAAGTTGGTCGGTCTTTTAGGTGTTTGTAATATTTTTTTAACCGTTTACATAATTCTGGTGGAACAGGATTTTGTTTTATAAAATCCAACCCTAATTCAATTAGTGTTGTTGCAGATTCGTAGTCTTTATCTTTTGCTAAAAGATCAGCAGTTTTACAGTAGTAAGAAATTTCTCTTGGATATTTTTTTATCAGACTAATTCCTTCTTGCCAAGTTGTAATTTTTTCTATTTTTTTACAAGGAGTTGAAACATCCTGAATAGAAAACATTGTTTTTTTAATTATTTCCAGTTTGTTGTCGTTTTTAGAATTTTGAGCTAAACAAGCTGAAAAAATTAAAAAAATAATTACAGCAACTGTTAAAACTAATCTCGAATTCATCTTAAGTTCTCCTTAAGTTTAAATTTTTAATTTCAATTAATTAATTTGACTAATCAACTTAAACACTAGCAAATTATAAAAAATATGTCAAACAAAATCAAAAACAAAAATTTAATAATAATTCTTGCTGGTGGAATTTATAAAAATGGAACTCTTAAAAAATCAACAAAATACAGAGTTGAAAAAGGAGTTAAACTTTTTAAAAAAGATAAATTATCTGTTTTATTAATGTCAGGAAGTTGGAGTTTTATGTTGTCGTACAAACCAGTGAAAACAGAAGCTAAAGCAATGCAAGAATTAGCTTTTAAATTAGGCGTTCCTAAAAATAGAATTTTATTAGAAGAAAAATCAAATGATACAATTGGAAACGCATATTTTACAAAAATTAATTTTATTGCAAATAAAAAATGGAACAAAATTATTATTGTGACTTCAAAATATCATCTAAAAAGAACAAAATATATTTTTAAAAAGATTTTTGGTTTAAATTATAAAGTTAGATTTGTGGGGATAAATAATTATAAAAATTTAGAAAAATTAAAAAAGGAAATTAAACAAGAAAACAAATTATTAAAATTTACAAAACAATGGTTTGATAAAATTAAAGATGGTGACGATAAAAAAATAAAAAATATTTTATTAAAAGAACATCCTGGATATTCAAAAAATCCAAAATATTCAATAAAAGAATTATTAGAAAAATTGTAAATTAAAAAAATTAAAATTAAAACAGATCCTTCGTCCCGACCCGTTCCTAAAAAATCCTGTCAGGACTCAGGACCCTCCTTGGCTAAAGCTACGGTGAGCAGACAGACTAAAAAATATGAAAACACCAACAATCCTTTTAATCCTTGATGGCTGGGGGATTTACAAAAATTATAATGGAAACGCAATTACGCAGGCAAAAACTCCAGTGTTTGATTTGCTGTGGAAAAAATATCCACACACAGAATTGTGCGCGTCAGGAAAATGCGTTGGTTTGCCAGAAGAACAAGATGGAAATTCAGAAGCTGGGCATTTAAATTTAGGAGCTGGCAGAATTGTTGGACAAGATACAGTCGCAATTTCGAAAGCAATAAATAGCGGAACATTTTTTAAAAATCCCGCGTTTAAAGAAACAATTTCACACACTAAAAAATACAAAAGCAGTATTCATTTAATTGGTTTGCTTTCAGGTTGGCAGTCAGCGCATTCTGACCCAGATCATATTTTGGCTTTGCTGACTTTTTATCGTCAACAAAAAATTAAAAATGTTTACTTGCATCTTTTTACTGACGGACGGGATTCATTTAAATACGGAGCGAAAAAATTTTTAGAAAAACTAGAAAAAAAAATGCAGAACGGAGAAAAAGTCGCTTCAATTTCTGGTCGTTATTATTCAATGGATAGAAAAAAGAAATGGGACAGAATTGAAAAAGTTTATAATGCTTTAGTTGATGGAAAAGCAAAATATTATTCAAAAGACGCAAAACAAGCAATTCAAAAAGCTTACGATCGCGGAGAAACAGATGAATTTATTTTACCAACTGTAATTGTAAAAAATAATAATATTCCAGTTGCAAAAATTAAAAATAATGATTCAATTGTTTTTTTTAATTTGCGTTCAGATCGCGCGCGCGAATTAACAAAAGCATTTGCGCAAAAAGATTTTAATAAAAAAAATCCTGGTTCGTTTGTTCGCAAAAAGATTTTAAAAAATTTAAATTTTGTGGCAATGACAGATTTTGGTCCAGATTTAGATAGTATTTTGTCAGCTTTTCCGTCTGAAGATATTAAAATGACTTTGCCAATGGTTTTAAAAGATTTGCGTCAATTATATATTTCAGAAAATGAAAAATACGCGCACATTACATATTTTTTTAATGGAGGTTATTCAGATCCTGTTGGAAACGAAGACAGAATTATGATTGCGTCGCCTGATGTTGCGACTTATGATTTAAAACCAGAAATGTCTGTTTTTGAAGTTACTGATGTTGTTTTAAATAAATTAAAAAAGAATAAATATGATTTTATTGTAATTAATTTTGCAAATCCAGATATGGTCGGGCACACTGGAAATTTAGCAGCTGGAATTAAAGCGTGCGAGTCAATTGACAAATGTCTTGGAAAAATATTAGCTGAAATAAAAAATAAAAAAGGCGCAATAATTATTACTGCGGACCACGGAAATGTTGAAGAAATGATTAATGAAAAAACTGGTGAAGTTGACACTCAGCATTCAAATTTTTTAGTGCCTTTTATAATTATTGATGAACGAGAAAAAAATAAAAATTATAAATTAAAACAAAACGGAGTATTGGGAAATGTTGCTCCTACTGTTTTAGATTTGATGAATAAAGAAAAACCAAAAGAAATGACAGAGAAGTCACTAATAAATTAACCTAACCCTAAAAGGGTCAGGTTAAAAATAAACCCAAGCCCGCTAAAAGCGGACTAGATGAAAAAAATTTTAAATAAGTTTTTAGGTAGCCCTCTTAAGAGGGCTTGAGAAATTAACCTGACCTTTTAGGGCTAGGTGAGAAATAAAATTTTTAAAATATGGAAAATAAAAATATTAATAATTTAGAATTTATTCGACCAAAACCAGTTGTTTTAATTATTCTAGACGGATGGGGAATTGCGCCAGATTCAATTGGAAACGCAATCACTCAGGCAAAAACTGTAAATTTTGATAAATATTGTCAAGAATATTTTTGCGCTTCGTTACAAGCATCTGGCGAAGCAGTTGGTTTGCCTTTTAATGAAATGGGAAATTCAGAAGTTGGGCATTTAAATATTGGGGCAGGAAGAATTATTTATCAAAATTTACAAAAAATAAATAAATCAATTGTTGACAAAGATTTTTTTGAAAATCCGATTTTTATAAATGCGTGCAAAAATGTCAAGAAAAATTTTAGCGCGTTGCATTTGGTTGGTTTGTTGTCAACAGGTGGCGTGCACGCGTCTGTAAATCATTTGTACGCGCTTTTAGAATTAGCGAAAAAACAAGCTGTTGAAAAAGTTTTTATTCACATTATTTTAGATGGTCGTGATATGAATTATAATTCAGGACTTGGATTGCTAAAAGAATTGCAAAACGAAATGAAAAAAAATAATATTGGTGAAATTGCAAGTATTTCTGGTCGTTGGTGGGCAATGGATCGCGACAATCGTTGGGACAGAATTGAAAAAGCGTACAACACAATTGTAAACGGAGAATCAAAAAATAAAAATACAAATCCAATTGATGCAATTGAAAAATCTTATGACACAAAAATTTATGATGAAGAATTTTATCCAACAGTTATTATAAATAATTCTGGCGACCCAATTGCTAAAATACAAAATAATGATTCTGTAATTTTTGCAAATTATCGAGCTGACCGTGGTCGTGAATTAAGCAAAGCTTTTGTTTTGCCAAGTTTTGATAAGTTTGAAAGAAAAAAATATTTAAAAGATTTATATTTTGCTTCAATGACTCAATATGACAAAGATTTGCCAATTGAAGTTGCTTACCCTCCTGAAACAATTAAAAATACTTTAGCGGAAATTTTAAGTAAAAATAATTTAAAACAATTGCATATTGCGGAAACAGAAAAATACGCGCACGTTACTTATTTTTTTAATGGTGGAGTTGAAGAAAAATTTGAACAAGAAGATTGGGTTTTAATTTCATCGCCAGCTGTTGAAGATTATTCGCAAACACCAAAAATGTCAGCTTTCAAAATTAAAGATATTGTTTTAAAAGAATTGTCTGCAAACAAATATGATTTTATTGTAATTAATTTTGCAAATCCAGATATGATTGCGCACACTGGAAATTTGCAAGCTACAATTTCTGCTCTTGAGTTTGTTGACAAATGTTTAAAAGAAATTACGCAATCTGTTTTGTCTTTAGATGGAGTTTGCTTAATAACAGCTGACCACGGAAATGCTGAAGAATTAATTAATTTACAAACTGGAGAAATTGATAAAGAACACTCAACTTCACCAGTGCCGTTTTTAATTGTTGGCAAAGAATATGAAAATGTTGAGCAATCAGGTCAGGAAATTAAATTAGAATTATTAAGTTCGTCTGGTGTTTTAGCAGATATTTCTCCAACGATTTTAAAAATTATGAATATTGAAAAACCAGAAGAAATGAAAGGAAGGAGTTTGGTTTAATTAATTTTATTTTTTTTATTTAATTATTTCTTGAATTTTTTCAATCACTTCTGGAAAGATTTTTTCATTTAATTCTTTTTGTTCTTGACGAGAGAATTTTTTTAAAATAAATTTGCTTGCCCCGTTGTGAAGCTTTATGAGGTCTGTTGGTATTTTTTTTTGTCCCGAGTACTCGGGATTTGAAACGCCAATTCTCATTCTCCAAAAATTATCTGTTCCCAAATGTTGAATAATTGATTTAATTCCATTGTGTCCAGCGCTTGAACCATTTTGTCTTACACGGATTTTGCCAAACGGCAAATCAAATTCATCGTAAATTACAATTATGTTTTTTGTTTCTATTTTATAATAATTAATAATTGTTTTTACTGCTTCACCTGAATTATTCATAAAAGTTTGTGGTTTAAGAAATTCAACTTCTGTGTTATTTATTTTTGACCAAATATATTCTGTTTTTGCTTTTTTACTTTTATTCCATTTTGCTTTTTTACCTAATAATTTTTCAACAACAAAATCTACAGCTAAAAAACCCGCGTTGTGTCTTGTTTTTTTGTATTTTAAACCTGGATTTCCCAAGCCAATTATTAAAAACATATTTGTTTTTCCGTCTTCGCCCCTAAAAAATCCTACTGGACTACGGCGGGTAAACTCTTTGTGTTAAAAATTTAAAAAAACACAGGAGCCTGCCCGCCATAGCTAGAGTTTTTTTAGAGTTGAAGCGAAGGAGGGTTAGGCTTTCCTTGCAACAACTATTTTGATCGGCGTGCTTTTAAAATTAAATTTTTTGCGTAAATTATTTTCTAAATATCGTAAATATGATTCTGGAATTTTTGTAACATTAGTTACATTAATTTCAAAAATTGGTGGGTTTGTGTCTTTTTGAATTGTTTTTGAAATAAAAGCTCGCGTCTTACTTCTTGAACCAAATTTGCGCGGTTGTCGTGGCGGTGGCATTTTTTTCATTAAATATTTTATAAATTCATTTAATTCTTTTTTATCAATTGTTTTGTTTCTTATTTTTTTAATTTCTAGAATTAA
>Ga0265594_1002228_pt1 | contig 14095 bp, 14 predicted proteins | sample saktaG_11_FD_190147 | JGI IMG/M metagenome (GOLD analysis project Ga0265594, IMG submission 190147) | Saline water microbial communities from Sakinaw Lake, British Columbia, Canada - sak_2011_5_24_80m | ecosystem: Environmental > Aquatic > Non-marine Saline and Alkaline > Saline ... | reverse complement strand
GCTTCAATTCGAATTGATTGTTCTTTACCAGTAGCCTTGTCTTTGGCTTTTACACTTACAATACCATTAGCATCAATATCAAAAGTCACTTCCACCTGAGGAACACCGCGTGGTGCAGGTGGAATACCATCCAACATAAATCTACCAAGAGATTTGTTATCAGTGGCCATTTCACGCTCACCTTGCAAAACATGAATTTCAACACTGGGTTGATTGTCAGCTGCAGTGGAAAATACTTGTGATTTTGAAGTAGGAATTGTAGTATTGCGTTCAATCAACTTGGTTGAAACTCCACCAAGAGTTTCTAAACCAAGTGACAGTGGTGTGACATCCAAAAGTAAAATATCTTTTCCAAGATCACCCTGAAGTTGACCAGCTTGGATAGCAGCACCCATTGCTACAACTTCATCGGGATTAACCCCTACATGTGGTTTTTTACCAAAAAATTCTTCAACTTTCTTTTGTACCAAAGGCATTCTAGTCATACCACCAACCAAAACTATTTCTTCAATATCTTCTTTTTTCAAACCAGCATCACTTAGAGCTTTCTGAACTGGAATTAAGGTTTTTTCAACTAACTCACCGACCAATTCTTCCAACTTGGCACGAGTAAGTTTTAAATTTAAATGTTTTGGACCCTCGGCACCGGAGGTAATGAATGGTTCATTGATTTCACTCTCAGGCGTACTAGAAAGCTCAATTTTAGCCTTCTCAGCGGCATCTTTGACACGTTGGAGTGACAATGGATCTTTACTCAAATCCATACCTTCAATTTTCTTAAATTCATCCAAAATCCATTCAATAATCTTTTGGTCAAAATCATCACCACCAAGATGAGTATCACCATTGGTTGATTTTACTTCTACGGTGGATTGATCACCATCGTGTGAAATATCCAAAATAGAAATATCAAAAGTACCACCACCCAAATCATAAACTGCTACTTGCTGATCTTTTTTCTTATCAAAACCATAGGCAAAAGCTGCTGCAGTTGGTTCATTGATAATACGAGCAACTTTTAGACCAGCAATTTCACCAGCATCTTTGGTAGCTTGTCGTTGTGAGTCGTCAAAGTAAGCTGGCACCGTAATAACAGCTTCAGTAATTTTTTCACCCAAACGTTCTTCAGCATCGGCTTTTAATTTTTGCAAAACCATAGCTGAAATTTCTGGTGCAGTATATTCTTTATCACCCATTTTTATTTTTATTCTATCGCCATCTTTTAAAATTTCAAATGGCACATGCTTTTTCATTTCTTGTACTTCTTTATCCTCATAACGACGCCCAATCAAACGCTTAATAGAATTGAGCGTATTGGCTGGATTAGTCACTGCTTGACGTTTGGCCAACTGACCGACTAATCTCTCTCCTGTTTTTGATATTGCAATTACAGACGGAGTAGTTCTGTTCCCCTCTTTATTTTCCAACACCTTTGGCTGTCCACCTTCGGTAATAGCCATACACGAATTAGTTGTCCCTAGATCGATTCCTAATATTTTTGACATATATTTTTTGTTAATCCCGAGCGAATAGACGCTGAGCCTACAGGCGAAGTCCCGATTAGCATCAGGAAGGGATCTTTCTTAAGTTAATGTTTATTAGTTAATTTGTTTATTGGTTTAATTATTATATTTTTATACCGCTTTACAACATTTCACTTTCTCTCTCATATTTCTCCCATAAAACTCTTATTTGATTATCGTTTAACCTATTTTTACTCGGGTCATTAACGAGTCCATATGGTATTCCAACGATAGCAGTCAAAAATTCAGCAATGGTCTCATTTTGAACCGAACCCCATTCTCCTCGTCTACCAAATTCATTAACTTTGCAATAAAATATTTTTCTCAAATGCACGAATTCACTGACATTTAATGCCCCCCCCTTTAAACTCTCTAAATATCGCAGGGTGCCCTTCATATCTCCTTTTTTTTCGACATCAACAATAAATTCGTTTTTCTCTATTTCTGACATATTATGATTATTAGATTAATTGTTTATTAGTTTAACATATTAAGGATTGACGAATTGAGTCTGCAAGAACGAAATTCGTCATACTGCGAGCGATAACGAAATTCGCTTGAGCTCATTTCATCACTCCAAAGCAATCTGCGTAATCAAACAATCACATCCGCATAATCCGCGTCATCCGCATATAATCTGCGAATCCGTATCATAAATTACTTTTTACTCTTATTCACCACCTTCACACTCACTTTCTTACTCTTACTTGGCTCAGCTTTTGGACAAGTAATTTTCAAAATTCCATCTTCAAACTCGGCTGTCACTTCGTCTTCTTTTACAGGTTTTGGCAAATCAACTTTGCGATAAAATGAACCAGAGCGAACTTCCTTGCGATAATAATTTTTTTCTTCTACCTCATGTTCTTTTTTACTTTCGCCTTTTATAACTAACAAACCATTTTCTACACTTACTTCCACATCTTTTGGACTCATACCTGCTAGTGGTGTTTCTATCATAACAGCAGTCTTGGTTTCATACACATCCATTGCTGGCACAAAGCCTCTTTGTGATTGAATTGAATTGTTATTACGAATAGATGGAAGATAATTTATCATCTCCTCCATCTCTTCAAATGGATCATAGATTCTTGGTAACATATAGTTATCCCCTTTTAGAACGTACACTGTGTAATGTTAGTTCTATTATTTTTACAAAGTTTAAAATTTCTAATTTCTAATTGACCTAATTTCTAATCAAACCCTAATATCAAATTTCTAAATTAGAAATTGGTCATTAATTAGATATTAGAAATTAGGAATTTAATAATATTATTTCGCCACAACCACTTTAGCAACCTTTATTACCTTCCCTTTCATCTTATACCCCGCACTCACCTGCCTTAATATACAACCACTCTTTACTTCCCTTGCCACGCTGGAGCCTTGTGCGGAAGCGGGTTCTTCACTTAGTGCCTCGTGCAATTCTGGGCTAAACTCCTGACCAACTGTGTCTATCTCCTCTACCCCATGCTGTTTTAAAATATCACCAAACTGTTTCATTATATACCCAATTCCTTTTTTCCAATTTTTCCACTTTTTCAAATCTGCGTTATCAGCGTCATCCGCATAAATATCCGCGTCATCTGTGTCATAAGCCGTAAATGCCTGCTTAAAATTATCATACACCGGGATAAACTCTTCCAAAATTTGTCTCTCTGAGTATTCAGCCCATTCAAAACGCTTCTTCTCGGTTTCTTTTACCAAATTTTGATAATCCGCCTGCGCCCTAGACCAACCAGCTTTATATTCATCACATTTTTCACAATTTTTATTTTTTTTCTCAAATAATTTTTTTGATTTTTTTATAAAAAATTCCTCAATGATAAATTTAGTAAATTCCTCAATATCTTCATGTTTTACCGCTTCTTTTGGACTTAACCAAAAGTATTCTGAACCCTCTTTTTCATCTAATATAACTTCTGGGCTACCTTCCTTAACTCTTGCTAAAAAAGTAATTGAAACTAGATGTTTTTTTTTGGTATAAAACTCGGGATCAAGAATTTCTTCAATTTTCAAAAATTCAATCCCAGTAATATCTAAATTGGTTTCTTCTTTTACCTCCCTTACAACAGCATCTTCTATTTTTTCTCCATATTCAACATGCCCCCCAGGGATAACTAATTTATTTGACCAATGAGGTGCTCTAACTAAAAAAATTTCACCTTTTTTATTTAAAATAAAAGCCCCTGCTACTAAACTTGGATATTTCTTTTCTTCTGTCATAAAATATTATATGTTATTTGGATTGTCTGCCATCAGGCAGGTGTGTCGTGTTACGTGGGTCGTGTTATGTGTTATACATTATATGAATCTTGTGTCGTACCTTGTAAATAATCAACAAAAGAATGAGCTTTTTCATAATCCATTCTTATTGGACCCAAGATTGTAAAAAAAACTTCACCGATACGCACTCCGACCATACTAGTCATTTGACCAAAAGGATTTTCAGTACCAATCAAAACTTGGGGTTTATTATTTTCAAACAAATCAATAATATCTTCGATTCTCTCATCACATTGATCAAATATTGTCGAAGCTTTCACCATGTAAGCGTAGTCACGAAATTCTGGCTGAGCAAATAATTGGCTCATCCCGGTGTAATAAAGAGAATCAGCCCCAAAAGCAACAATAACCGCGTTGTTCATTTTTTCTGATATATACTTCGCAATATTTTTTACAGCTCGTTCTCCTTTGGCTCCAGAAAAACAAGTTTGGATATTTTCTCTATCTTTATCATTTATTCGCACACCTTTCATCAAATTTTCAACATAGTAACGATAGCCCAATTCAGTTGGAATCCGACCAGATGATGTGTGTGGATGGGTCAGATATCCTTCCTCTTCCAAATCTCTCATTTCATTTCTAATGGTAGCTCCACTAACATCCAAACCACATTCTTCTACCAAAAATTTAGATCCGACTGGTTCGGCATTTTTTATATAACTTTCCGTCACTAACTTTAAAATTTCCTCTTTGCGACTATCCATAGCATTGATTAAGACAGATTAAGACGGATTATGAACAAATTTTATTATAATCTGTATAAATCAGTTTGAATCAATGCTAGCAGTCTATCAATTACAGTGCTAATTCTACCATTATCACTCTCCCCTGTCAACTGCCAACTACTGTGGATAAATAATACCCCTTTTACCTACTGAGGTACCTCAGTAGGTAAATCTAGACCTGTGCTTAAACCATACCATGGTATGGTTTAAGTTTGCTTTTTGACCTCCCCTTACGAAGGGGAGGAATACACCGATTCGCATCGGTGAGGTGAGGTGGGGTCGGTTCGCACTAATACTATACTAAATACCCATAGAAAACCCCCTAGTCACTACGTGTACATTCCCCCCTTCGTAAGGGGGAATCAAAATAAAAACCCGCCAAAATGATGGGTTTTAATTATCTGTGAAATCTGTGTCTCAAAGATCTGTGGTCTATTCCTCCGCTGTCTTCTTATACTCGCTAACATCAGCAATTTCTGATAATAATATATTTTCTACATAAATACCTCGAGAATAAAATATCCGCTCTAGTTCATTTTTTAATTCAGTCTCAACCGCATCACGCTTGGCACCAATAATTTCTTGTTTATCAAAACGACTCATTACCATTCTTATTCTAGATCGTACGGTCGGACGAATAATTTTGGCCACAAAATCCTCACCAATCGTCTGCCAAATCGCTGGAATCTGATGAATATCCAGACGAAGTAAAACTGTACCTTCAACACCAATACGCTTATCATCTTGGGTGACGGCTGCAATCGGAATATCTCCCATCGCTTTTTCATTTTGCGGATTAAATTCGCGAGAAATACTATATTCCAAAGTTTGAGTATTAAACAACTTGGCCTTTTGCCAAAAAGGAATTTTTAGATGGAGCCCAGGGGTCAAAACTTTTTTTAGTACTCCCCTACCTAGATCATACACACAAGCCACATATCCAGGTGGTACATAAATAAAAACACCCTTCAAAACATCCTCCATTACAAATGAATACATCAACTTGTCTAATGATTCGGCCATATTATTATATAGTTATATTAATATATTGTCCGCCCAAGGCGGATCCGCCTTGGGCGGACAATATTGTTAACTTTGTAAGTTTGTAATATAACAATAAATTTAACTTAAAAAAAATCCATTATATCTAGTATACTTAACCCTTCTTCACTTCCTCAACCTTTGGTGATCTAAAAATTAGTTTACTAAACTGGTGAATTATAGCAGAAAATAGCAAAGATGTCAAGATAAACAAAGATTTAGCCATTGGCAGTATCATTAAAACAAAAAAGGTCATTGCAGGAAATAAAATAAAATAAAATAAATCTGCCTTAGTTAAGCCATATTTTTGCTTTTTATAATCCAAATATATTTCAACCAAAAGAAAAAGGGCCACTGCACCCGCCCAGACATAATCTCCTCTTCCTCCCAAATCAAAGCCATAAAACATTGCATTGATTTTGCCTGGAAAATTTATAAACGGATAAAGAATTTTCAATATTTTATCACCGGTAATACCACGTAAAAATACCTGGTAAAGCAAAACCAAGACCAAGGCTTGGATACCCAACACTACTGTCTTGCTCCAAGGACTAACCTTTTTCTTTTTCAAAACTTTACGAATTTCTTGTTTCCTAAGCTGATGGTCATTGCTAAAATCTTTATTTATTTGGACTAATTCAGCATCAACATCTTTGCTCTTGGCCTGACCTTTTTCCGTAACCAAAGTAAAAGGCAACAAAACCACCCGTAAAATAAGAGTCAAATAAACAATTGCCCAACCCAAATTTTCCTTAGCCCAGCCATTATATATCCAAATCAAAAAATTGAAGAGTGGTTGATATAAAAAATCGTGCCAAATTACTCCCAACATAAAATCAGATAAATATTTATATAAATATGATACCAAATTTAGACAATTAAAGCAAGACCGATCCACAACCCCAAATTAACTACTCACGACGCAAAGCTTCAATTGGATTCAGATTGGCCGCTCGACGGGCTGGATAAATTCCAAAAAACAAACCGACAAAAGTAGAAAATCCCAAAGCTAACACAATTGAAAATAAAGAAACCGAAAAAGACCAATTCAAACCATAACTTACAGCACCCCAATAAACCAGATAAGATAAAATAATTCCAAAAACAATTCCCACAATTCCACCGACCACAGTCAAAGACACTGCTTCCAATAAAAATTGCCACAAAATATCTTTGCTCTTGGCACCCAAAGATTTTCGCAAACCTATTTCAAAAGTTCTTTCCGAGACTGTCACATACATAATATTAGTAATTCCAACTCCTCCAACAATCAAAGATATACACACTAAAGCAATTAACAACAAAGTAATTCCACCGACCACAGTTTCTAACATATCTCTAATTTCATCCATAGTTGTCACCTTAAAATCATCACGATCTGGATCAGTAATATCATGCCTTTCACGTAATAAATATTCCACATCTTCTTTGGTTCCATTTATTTTTGTAATATCTATCACTCTCGCCATTATTCCCATCACATAATCTGTACCCAAAAATCTTTTTTGTAAAGTTTTGGTCGGGATATAAACAAGACTATCATAATCAAAACCAAAACTCGCTCCTCTTTCTACCATAACGCCAACAACTTTAAACGCCTTGCCACCCATATAAACTGTTTTGTCAACAGCTGTATCATCACCAAATAAATCTTCCTTTACTTTGGAGCCGATAACCAAAACTTGTGCTAGAGATTCTTCTTCTTCGGGATAATAAAACCGCCCTTCGCTTAATTCAATTTTCTCCACTTTAACAGCATTGGCGCCATAACCAAATAAAATTACTGTTTTATTTTCTCCTTGATATTTTATAACTTCCTGACTCGTAACATAACTATAAACCGAATCAATATTTTTATTCTTTAAAATTTCTTCCATATCTTCATTTTTCAAAGTGGTGACGATAATTCCACTCGCCATACCAGTCGCGCTACCACTCTCACCCTTACCGGGAATTCTGACTTCTATATTCAAAGCATTTGGACTATATATATCCAACTCACCCACTACCATTGATTCCAAACCGCGACCAGCTGACATTATTATTACTACCGAAGAAATTCCGATACTCAAAGCAATGATCGTCAAAATAGTCCGCGATTTCTGTCTCGACAATGCTTGATAAGCCAATTGTATTCTTTCTGTCAATAACATATTTTATTCATATCGCAAAGCTTCAATCGCGTTTAATCGGCTGGCTCGTCTGGCTGGAATGATACCAAAAATCAAACCAATACCAACCGACACTCCACAACCAAGTAAAATAGAAAAAAATGAAACTACTAAATCCCAATCATAACCCAAATATTGAGCCACTTGGGCGACTAAAACGGAAATTAAAATTCCTAATACAATTCCCATCAAACCACCCAAAAAAGTAATTACCACTGATTCAATCAAAAATTGCCCAATAATATCACGTGACTTGGCACCAATTGCTTTGCGCAAACCAATCTCTCTGGTTCGCTCCTGCACCGAGGCCAACATAATATTCATAATACCAAAACCACCAACCACGAGAGCAATACCAGAAATAGCTACCAAAAAAAACTTGAGAGCGTCGGTAATTGTTGTAATAGTTTCTACACCCTGAGCCATAGAACGCACAGAAAAATCATCTACTTCCGCTGTGTCTATATTATGTCTCTCGCGTAAAATTGTTTTGATACTATCTACAGCTTTTTCAATATTTTCTGAATTATCCACTTTAACTCTAAGCATACTAACATGATCAATTCCCAATAATAATTTTTGAGCTGTCGTGATTGGCACAAAAATCTGGTCATCTTGATTTTGAAAACCACTAACTCCTCGTTTTTCCATCACACCAATCACAGTAAAACTAATTTTTTTTATTCTAATTTTTTTGCCAATTGGATCATCGTCACCAAACAAATCTTCTCTAACACCATCACCAAGTACGGCCACTCGGGCTAAACTTTTTTCTTCATCACTAGAAAAAAATCTCCCTTGCACCACTTCAGTATCCTCCACATCTAAATAACTGGCCGACACACCAGAAAATGTAGTATTCAATACCACATCGTTCAAACTAATTGTTTCATTTCCGCTAACATAGGCAGTCAAAGCTTCAATACAATCACAACCATCTTTTTTTATAGCTTCGCCATCTTCATATTTTAAAGTCGTGACAACTATACCCATAGCCGAAGCGGGCGGACCATCATCTTCCGAAGCCCCTGGCAAAACCCCGACCAAATTGGTACCCATACTTTTGACTTGATTCAAAATCAAACTCTGCGCACCAGCTCCAACCGACATCACAATAATCACAGCCATTACACCAATAATAATTCCGAGCATAGTCAAAAAAGAGCGCACTTTATTGTTCGCCAAAAGTTGAAATGAATTGTGAATATTTTCGGTGATGTTCATAATACAGTCAAAAGTTTATAAAGTCATAAAGTCTACAAAGTCTACAGATTAATTCAATCTCTTTATAAAACCTGATATCATTTTTGATACTTCTATTGATAAGTCGTAATATCTTCTAGTTTCTTCCTTGTTTAGATAACCCAAATCGTATGATAGATACAACATTGATCTCACTTCCCCACAAGAAGCTTTTACTATAAACAAAAATCTTTTAAACTCTTTGTCTCCCAAACGTTCAAATCCTTCAGCAATATTATTCATTATCGAGACACTCGCTCTTTGAATTTGATCCTTAAATCCATAATCTTTACACTCCTTAAATGAAGTGTATATACCAAGTGTTAAAATCTTAGCTTTTTGCCAAGCTATTATATCCTCAAATCTATCAATCTTCATAAGTATTAACTTTTAGACTTTATGACTTTAGAGACTATTTTCTCAACTCCTCCTGCCCGTCAGCCAAAATTCTATTTTTTACTTTTTCGTCAGATTCAACCAAACCATCGCGCATACGGATAACCCTTTCGGAATGTTCAGCAGTATATTTTTCATGAGTGACCAAAATAATAGTATGGCCTTGTTTTAAATTTAAATCTTGAATAATCTTCATAACTTGCAAACCAGATTTGGAGTCTAAATTTCCAGTTGGTTCATCGGCAAAAATAACCGACGGCTTACCTACCAGAGCTCGGGCAATCGCCACCCGTTGTTTTTCACCGCCAGATAATTGATTAGACAAATTATTAATACGATGAGTCAGACCAACCGCCTCAATCGCTCGTTTGGCTTCATCTATTCTTTCTTGTTTGCTCATTTTCATATACATCATTGGCAACAAAACATTATCCAAGACTGAAGTCCGTGGTAATAAATTGAAAGCTTGAAAAATAAAACCAATTTTTTCACTTCTCATTTCGGCCAAACGATCATCATCAAGACCGCTGACATCTACACCTTCAAAATAAAATTTGCCCTCGGTCGGCTTGTCCAAAAATCCCAAAATATGCATCAAGGTTGACTTGCCAGATCCACTTGGCCCCATAATCGCCACAAACTCACCTCGCTTAATTTCAAAATTTATACCATGCAAGACCTTTGTCACTACTTCATCATTGACAAAATCTTTTTTTAAATTTTCTACTTTGATTATTGGTGTGGACATATGTTTCCATTGTCATCCCGAGCGCAGTCGAGGGATCCCTTTTTAATGCATCAACAAATGCATCAAGGAAAATTTTATTTAATACTACATATAGTGTAAAGAAAAGGGATTCCTCCACTCGCCCGACTTCGTCGTCGGGCTCGGTCGGAATGACAGTGTGTCAAACCCTCTCCCAATCCTCCGCCCCTTCTAAATATTTATTTTTAATCGTCTCAAAGTACGCTCGGGCTGGCTCATACTCATTCTCAATCTTCCCATCCAAAATCGCTTCTTCAATTGCGGTTTTTATTTTGCCAACAGTTGGACCGGGTTTTAAACCACACTCTTTCATAATTTCTTCACCGCGAACTGGCGATTGAAACGCGCGCATTTTATCTTTTTCAATTATCTCTTCCACGCGCTTTTCCAAATAATCATAATTTTTTAAACGTTTAATTTTTTTATTAGGATTACCAGTGGTAATATCACTTTTACATAACAACAACAAATCTTCAAACTCTTCGCCCATTGTCACAAACAATCTTCTAATGGCACTATCAGTAATTTTGGCATCCATTAATTGGATTGGTTGTTGGTGCCAACGAACTAATTTGCCAATGTATTCAGTATCGTCTTTGGATAATCGCAAACGTTTACCAATTGCCCGAACCATTTTTAATCCTAAGTGTTCATGCATATCAAAAGCCCAACCTCGGCCTTTAACAAATTGTTTGGTTCCTGGTTTGCCAATATCATGAAGTAGTCCGGCCAAACGTAAAACCACATTGTCCGTTCTCTCGGATAAATTATCCACAACTTTTAAAGTATGTTCAAAATTATTTTTGTGACCCTGTCCATAAACTTCCTCGACTCCCTGCAAAGCTGAGATCTCAGGCAAAAACTCATCCAACAATTTGGTGGCATACAAAATTTGAAAACCAACTGAAGGTTGTTTGCTCTTGAGTAATTTAAATAATTCTTCTTGAACCCTTTCAGCTGAAATAATTTTTAAACGTTTGTGATTACGTGCCATAGCTTCTAAAGCACTTTTTTCAATACCCCAGCCCGAGGCTGGTCCGCCTTGGGTGGAAAGTTGAGATGCAAATCTCGCTGCTCGAAGCATACGCAAAGGATCTTCGGAAAAAGTTTCGTCAGAATCAAGTGGAGTTCGTAAAATCTTTTTTTTCAAATCTCCCTGTCCATCAAAGAAATCAATTATTTTTTTACTAAGCCCAGTCGCAGTCACGGCCTGAGCCATCGCGTTAACAGTAAAATCACGACGTTTCAAATCTTCGGCTAAACTCGTGCCAACAACTTTTGGTTTTCGTGATTTTTTATCATAACTTTCTGTTCTCGATCCCGCGAATTCAATTTCTAACAACTTCTTTTTTGTTCCGTCTTTCAATTCTTCAGTAAAAACATAGCGAGCCGTATCAAAATCAGGAAATTCAACCAGACTCCCAATCTCACCTAATTCTTTATCTAATTTTTTGGCAAAATCCAAACCAGACCCTATCACAACAAAATCAATATCCGCCTCTTTCTTTTTTATACCAAGCAAACGGTCTCTAACAAAACCGCCTACGGCATACACCTCCACACCTTCCTTTTTTGCAACCTTATAAATTGCTTCTAATATTTTTTTTACGGTCATAACAATAATTACTCAATTACTTTTGTAATAACTTCTTGCCCCTCTACCAAGCCAGTCAACACTTCAATCAAACCATTGTCACCGCGCAAACCGAGAGTGACTGGCATATCTTTTGCTTCACCGTTTTCCAAAATCCGAACATATTTTTCTCCATTGGTGCGAACGGCTCGATTGGGAATATACAAAACATTTTCTTTTTCTTCAGTAAAAAATAATACATCGGCGGTCATACCATTTAAAATTTCATGACTACCATCTTCTTCTAAAGTCAAAGTGACAGTATAATAAACCACATCTTGAATAACAGTTTCACTAATTTCAATTTCTGAAACTACTCCAACAAATTTTACATCATCACCAAAGGCATCCAGTTTTACATCAGCTTGACCACCCAAAGTAATCTTGGAAATATCTGTTTCTGGAATGGCTACTTTAACTTCAAAATGTGGACTAACAATTTTTACCACATCTTCTTGTGAACTGATGTATTCCCCTACTTTGGCATCAATCTTACCAATTACGCCGTCAACTGGAGCATTGATAATTGATTTGTTACGATTGGCTACCGCCTGAACCAAATTGGCTTGAGACGCCGACAGACTAGCTTTATAGCCAGCCAAATCAACATCACGAGGTGGATTTTTGGCATCTTCATAATTAGCCTGAGCCTGATCTAACAAAGCCTGATAAACAGCAGTATCAGCAGTTTTCTTTTTTTCCAAATTATTTACATTAACTAAAATATTTTGATAAGTCACCAAATAAGTATTATAACCATTTTTAGCAGTTTCTACTGCTTGTTTTTGGTTTATTAAATTGGTATAAGCAGTATTAACTGCCGAATAATCAGTCTGCACATTCGTCTTCAAAGTACTGAGTTCACTTTGGGTTAAATCTCCAATTGGCGTAGTATTATCTAATACAGCCAAAACCGCAAACATCAAATCCTTGCTATTAAACAAGGCTTCTTCAGCAGTATCAGCTGCCCAATTTATAGCCTCATGCCCACTAGCAAAACCCAAAGAATTAATCATTTCATCGGCATCTATCTTAGCTGATTTGGCAGAATAATATTTATTTTGGGCAGTATTTAATTTGGAAGTATCATACGCCGACAAAACACTTACAAAATCATCATTAGCTAAAATATTATCAATCCCTAAAATATTGTCAGCTTCAGTTAAAGCTGCCGCTAAAGTTGATTGGGTGGCAATTAATAAAGCCACTAAATCATCAAAGGCATCCTCTACAATTTGACTACCTTCTCCACCTTCAGATATTTCCAAATTCAATCGAGCGGTTTCAAGTTCAGCAGCCATATTGGCAATATTATCATCATAAGTGACAATAGTCTGATCTAAATTGGCTTTGGCCTGATCTACCTTGGCACGCATAGAGCTAACATATTCATCAGTATTCCCAGCCAAAACCTTGTCCAAATCGGCTTGTGCTTTTTGTACATTAGCCTCGGCCTGAGCTACCCCCGCATTTAGAGCACTGAAATCCAAACTCACAATTATTTCACCTTTTTTCACTTTATCACCCGCTTTTTTGTAAACCTGCGACACTCGGCCACTATTTTCAAAACGCAAACTAACCTCACCGGCTGATTCCACATTACCAGTAGCATCCACCGTCTGGGACAAAGTACCTCTGACAACTTTTACGGTTTCATACTGCGGAGCTGGCTCTGGTTTTAAAAATTTAGCATAAACAAAACTAGCCACAATTAAACCAGCAATAACAATGATATAAAACTTTTTTTGTTTATACCATTTTTTCTTTTTGGCGGTAATTATTTCTTGATTCATATTTTTTATTAATTCTGATGAGTCCTGACAATTATCAGAGTAAACTCAGATTGGTTAATTATTAAATAAATTTTTTAAGATTTTTAATTTGGACTGTCATATCTTTGACAAAATCTTCCATTACTTCGGTAGGGACAAAAATTATTCCGGGACCTTTTTGCATAACCAAAAAACTATCACCTTTTTTAAGTTTTAATTTATCCCGCAATTTTTTTGGCATAACTATTTGACCACGCTCACCAATTGAAGTGGTACCAAAAAAATCGCCCGCGTGCTCTTTAAAAAATTTTGTTTTATCCATATTATAATTATAAATAAGTATGATTAATCATACTTATCATACCACAACTTGTTTTTTAGGTCAAACATTTATACACACAGCCTCAATCCCAACCCTTAAGCAAAAAATTATTAAAGATTTTTCTAGGATCACCCTTGGTCAACAAACACTCATCCACCATTTCAGCCAACGGCACTTTTACCATATTTTTCTTGGCTAATTTTAATAAACACAGAGTCATC
>Ga0265594_1002226_pt1 | contig 14099 bp, 11 predicted proteins | sample saktaG_11_FD_190147 | JGI IMG/M metagenome (GOLD analysis project Ga0265594, IMG submission 190147) | Saline water microbial communities from Sakinaw Lake, British Columbia, Canada - sak_2011_5_24_80m | ecosystem: Environmental > Aquatic > Non-marine Saline and Alkaline > Saline ... | reverse complement strand
TAATGGAGCTCAACAAGTTCTTTATCTTCGATGACCTGTATCACTACCTCGAGGAGATTATGAATTGCCTGTGGAAGCGTGACACTCAAGGGGTGATAACCAATCTGATCCAGGATGAGCAAAACTACCATCTCTGTGCTTGTGCCAGGTATATCCTTTCTGACTTCACGCCAGAAACTGCTATAGTAACAGGGAAACCAATCACTGTTGTTTCGAGGAGGTAACTATGGATTATCTAGCAGCTGTCAAGGACCAGAAGACGGCATTCGCGGACCTGCATGGCCGTATGGATACCGACAAGGATTTAGTGTACCTATCCAAATATACGTTAACCGATGTTAACGACAAGCAAATCCCTCATGCTGTCTCTGTCACTCTGAATGACCCAGCGGTGTTTGCTGCGAATGTGGAGTCATCCCTGAATAATGCTACGGAGCAGGTGACTGTAGAGTCCGATGATAAGAACCTGGACACGGCCTATATCGAGGACGTGGTCAAGGCATCGTTTAACGCTGCTAACTTGCGACTGATAAAGCAAGGCAGATTTGCTCTTAATCCTTTTCTGGATCAGCAAATGTGTCGCCGGGGAAGGGGCGCTGCCAGGTGTCTTTTCAGGATGGAGAAGGACGAGCTCGTCACTGATATTGTGCCCTGGGATACCCGCTATGTTTACTATACGATGGGAGCTAACGGATTGTCTTGGGCGGCATACGAGACTTATAAGAGCAAAGGCGAGATAGAGGCTGAGCTATGGGCACAAGAGCACAACTTTACCATATCAGGCAAGGGCGCTACTGTTCTGGATGTATGGGACACCGACCATAATGAGATTTGGGTGGACACACGGAAGGTATACGAACAAGCGCATGGTTACGGCTTCACTCCTGTTGCTTTGCAGGTGGTCCCGATGGGTTCCATGCTGGCTGATAAAGATAGTCTGAAGTACCAGGGGGAGTCTATCTTCTTCCTGATTCGTGACCTAGTACCTGAACTGAACAGGTTAGTTAGCATTATCCAGTCTCTGAACTTAAAGGCACTCGATAACGCCTTGTTGTGGAAGAGTAAGGATGGAGTAGATACAACTCCTCCTGCTCATAAGGACCTGACAACTCCAGGGGCGGTAACATCGGCTGATATTGGAGGGGGCGCTGAGCCTGTTGCTTATGGTGAGCTTAAACGCTCGGCCTATCTATTGCACACCATGATAGAGACAAGGATACAGAGGGGGAGCTTATCCAGCATTGACATGGGGACGCTAAGCTTCCCGCTATCGGCTGTTGCTCTAATAGAGATTGGCGAAGGTAGAGACCAGGTGTTCTTACCGAGGCTCGGATCTCGCGGCTTCCTCAAAAAGCAGTTAGCAGAAATGATGATAGCCCAGCTTATAGAGATAGGTGGTAGTATAGAGATTGGATCTATAGGGCATAAGAGGTCATTCACTACAGGGAAGCTAATAGGCGAATATGACATTGATTTCAAATACTTTATTAAGTCTCCCAAGGTAGATGCGGCCCGACTTTCGATGGCTGCTGCTGCGGGGAACTTAATCCCTGATAAAGCCAAACGGCGTGAGATTTTACAGAGGGAAGACCCTGAAAGAGATGAGAGGCAGTTGAGATGGGAAGAGGCTGAGTTATTGAGTCCTGCTGTTAAGATACACAGGACTATCAAGGCGCTGTTAGAGATAGCTAAGAGAGGTGATAAGGATGCTGGATTTGAAGCGGAGGTTTTATCTGCAGAGATGGGGGCTAACCTTAAACGAATGATGGGCGGAGGCGAAGAGCAGTTACCAAAGCCAGAAGGGGGGCAAAACCCGACTCAGCTTATGCCTTTAATGGGGGGTAGGGGGGGATCAGCTAAACGACCACCAGAACCAGCAGTACCAAGAGAGGAGGAGTAATGTCTAAGCTATTTACTATTGAGGAACACGAGAAAAACATGAGGGCGCTTTTATCAAATGGGGGACCAGGGAAGGACCGCAAGAATCTACTGGATAAGTTGTTAGGCAAGGTCCCTGCTGTGCCAAAAAGGAAAGTACCTAGAGCATGAGTGCTATTAGTGAACTGGTTAGTAAATATGGGACTTCTCTGGAGGAAACCAGGAAGTTATTAGGTAAGATAAGGCCTGAGATTTCAAAGCTGAGGGAAGAACGCAACCTGTTACTTTCACAACCTGTTTATCTTACTCCGTCTGAGGCTAAGGAAGAATACGGCATTACTCTTGAAGAAAACTACAAGTTGAAGTTGACTCCCGATAATGGAAAGTACACTGCTAGTCTTCTTACGCCAGGGGGATGGGAGATGTTACAGGGACCGGGAGTACCCTCACGCTCTGGCATAATATATCCTCACGAGAGTTTCATTTCCCCTGAAGGCAAGAAGTTTACCAGGGAGGAGTTCGAGGCCCAGTTTACGACTCCTGAACCTGAAGAGGAATGGTACAAAGGGGGAAAGATACCTGCATATGAGTTCCCAGGGATTGAGACGCAGTTTGAAACTCCCGACTATGCAAAGCTACAGCAAGTGTTCGGGAAAGTTTATCCCGAGAGAGACATCGAGGAGATTGCAGCGTTCGCTGATGAGCAGCCAGAGGAATTCCTGGCTACTATCCGTGATGTGGGGCAGACCGAGGACACAGAGTATTTATTAAAGGCCATGTTCCGAGGGATAACCGATGAGCAAATGGCAGGGTTTTTTGAGGGGTTGGGAGAGAAAGAGGAGTTCCCTACGGCAGAGGAAAGGCAAGCGATTCTTTTTGAAGACTTAGGGTATAATCCTGCTCCACCTGTCCAGAGTTATGAGGAAAGGCAGGAGAGATCAAAGGCTTTCCAGGCTTACCGTAAAGCAGGTGGCAAATTATTTGCGGACCAATGGGAATTGTATGGTATGCCAGTCAGCCCAGCCGAAGAGCTGCCGATGCTAAGTCCACAAGAGCACCAAGCCGTTATCGACAGAGAAGTAGAGAAAAGCACTAATCTTCTTAAATTGCTTGGGGAAGGATTGACCCTGTTGCCTAAACAAGTGGCCGCATCCGTACTTCAGGCAGTCCAGGGGCAAGGGGGCGCCAGTGTTGTAGATAGGAACTGGGCCGACGACCTTATTTCAGATGCTAATGATGACATACAGGAATTTACTGTTAAACTAGAGGCGAACTACGGCACCGCTAATCTCCCGATAAACCCAGTTGATTTAGCTACACTACCTCAAAACATGGCATTCTCTATAACCTCAATGGGAGCTGGTATCGGGATTGGTGTTCCGATAGCTTTAGCTCCTGTACCAGGGGCGAGAATTGCAGCGTGGTTAACTGGTTCCGCTGCCTCTGGCGCAGTCGCCTATAACATGACCTCATACCAGATAATGCAACAGTACCTTGAAGCGAAGAATGAGGAAATGATTGCGGCAACTGGCAGGGGTTTAACCGCAGAAGAAGAAGAGGCATTGAAGGAAGGGTTTGAAACACAGGCCAGGAATTATGGGCTGTGGGAAGCTATCCCTGAAGCTGTGAGTAACCTTCTTTTCGGTAAGATTCTGACGGCGCCTCTGGTTAAGGTAGCAGGGAAGAACATAGCTACAAAGATTATAGTTAAGTTAGTTGAGCTTTACGGAGAGGAATTGCTTACTGAGACTATCACACAGAAAGGGCAATCCAATATAGAAGTAGAGGCTGGGTTACGAGATGGGAAGATAAATTGGGTAGAGGCTTTCAAGGAAGTAGCACCACAGACTTTCCTATTAACTACAATCATGGGTGGAACTGGGCAAATAGGAATCACATCTGTAAACAAGATAAAGGAATCATTGCATAAAGAAATCGGGGGTACTCCTATACATGATGTTATCAAGGAGAATATAACAGAGGATGTTTTCTCGGGCATAGAGGCTGAGAGTGGCAAGGTTGAAGGGATAACTCCCGAGCAGATTAAAACCATCACGGAGAAAACAGACCAGTTAATGATTGAGCTACCTGAATCCAAAGATATTATCGCTGATGCGTTTGCACCTAATTGGCTTAAAGATGTTCTACAACATTTGGCTAAAATACCTGTGGTAGGGACAGCTATCGAGAAAGGTATTATGACTACTCTAGGCCCGCGGGAGCTCGTACGGCTTGATTCAAAGGCAGTAGAGGACATCGTTGCCAAGGCTGCGATCCTCAGGCTGGAAATACAATCAATGGGCACCAATGCTAGGGCAGCCAATGTATGGGGATTGAGGAGCATATCTTCTAACCCTGTTAAACTCTTTGGTTTTGATGAGAATGCCATATCAAAGACAATCCCGAGAGTATCAGACAAAGCTACTGGAACTCTGGAAGACATATTTATTCATCCCGAGCTATACAAGCTGACAGAAAAACAGCTCGCTTATGTTAATAAGGTCCATGAGGTAAACATGGAGATTTACAGGTTGCTTAATAAAGAAGGCGTTGCTCCTCGAGCTCTCAGTGAAGACTGGTGGATACACAGAGTCGTTGTCGGTAAGTATAATGCTGATGGTGAGTTGGCTGCTATCAGGGGAAGACCAGGCATGAAGGGCAAGACTTTAGGGGCTAAAAGGGCCTATGAAATGCACAGGAAGGCCCCTACAATGGCTGAGGGCATTGCCTGGGGTATTAAGTATGGGCGGAATCCCGAAGATTATGTCGGTACTTATGTAGAGGAAGCATTTAATAAGATAGCCGATGCTAGATTTGCCGCTGAAGTCGCTGAATTTGGGGAGAAGCCGTCTGAGATATTAGCGGAGAGATACCCTGATATTGTGAAGAAAGCAACTTTGACCACCAAGCAATTAGCTGATATCAAAAAGCTCGATGCCATATTAGGCAGGGCGATCCGCGGTGAGAGATTACCGGAACAAACATTAAGGGCAATGGAGAGGCGCTTTCCTGATTGGGGCAGGAAGTTAAGGGGAGCGGTCCAGGAATCTATTGATAGCGAGAGAAAGCTAGGCGAATATATAAGCTATCTAAAGAGGCAACAGACTGAACTCCAAAGCCTTCTAGCCAAGAAACAAACCAAGGAAGCCGTTGCCCAGGCTAAGACGATCGAGGCAGTGCCAGAGGAACATAAGTTAGTCGAAGCCTTCAAGGTTATGGACTATGAGGACAGAGTGGCCTATCGCAGTGTGATGGAGGAGCAAATGGCAGACATCGAGCAGATGTCATACGAATACACTGCACAGATAGAGGCGTTGCAGGAGAGTTTAGCATATGACCCTGTTGCCAGGTGGCGGGGCAAGATGCCAGTGGAGCCAAAGAGGTTTACCAAAAAGGAATTGGCCGCCGGCGCCGTAAGGAAAAGGAAATTCAAACCTTACAAAGAGATTAAACTGACTGACTTCCTGGTACGTGGTGAGTGGCCGGAGACAATAACAATCAAGCAAGCCAAGGCCCTCCTCGGTGGTGAAATTTCTCTCCTGCCCAATGTGCTTGACAAGACAGGCAAGCGTGTTAAGTGGGAATACATCCTTGACCAGTTGGTTGGTACCGATGAGTTTCGGCACATGGGGGAGACGGAGTTCATACACCATGTTGAGCAGGTAAAGGCAGACTTTAACAAGCTGGCCGATTTTCAATCCCTGGAGAATCTCGCTTCAGCCAGGATTGAGGATATCCAAAAGATACTAGGGGTTCTCGATAGTGTAGATGTGGCACATGGGCCAGTGAGTGAGATTACCCCAGAGGTTACACCGCCAGCAGCAGTAGAACCTGCCGTAATCCCTGAAGGTGTAAGACCTCCTTTATATATTGCTGACTTAGAAGGTATGATGCCCAAAAATGCTAAAAGAGTTAAAGCCGTTACATTGGCTGATGGTGGTGAACTCGTTTTAATGTCATCCAAAGGTGATATATATGGATTGGTTAATAACCAAGAAGTGGGCTTTGTTACGAAATTAAGTGCTACCGAAACAGATTTATCCGTAGCAGTGGAATATCGCAATAGAGGTATAGGGACGGAATTATTGAGGCAATTTAAGTTAGAGAATCCCGGACATCCCACCGGTGGCTTAACAGAGGGCGGGAGGAGAGTTGAAGAGAAGTTAGCCGAACCTACTGCCATACCCAAAGCCACTGAGGGTATGCCTGAGGCTGGTTTACAAAAAGGTATGTTTGGCTACAACAAGCCTGTATTTCCTAAAGGGAAGGGCAAGATAATTCAAATCTCAATGGATGATTATGGCAAACTATCTAAGGCGTGGAAGGATGCAGGATTACCCGGAGGACCCGATAATGTAGGGATAAAGCCAAAAGTAGAGGGTATCAAAGGACTAGAAGCCGAGACAACCTACGTCCGGAGTGATACCTCCATGCCTAAGATAAAGACACCAACGCAAAGGATAGCAGAGCTCAAAGCGCTGAAAGTGGAGGCTAAGTTGTTGATGGAACAACGAAAGGCTGCCTACTGGAAGGCCAAGGGGGAGAGGACTGCGGCAATGGAGAAGATCCGCCAGCCAGGGGTCGAGCAAGGCTATATTATGCAACCGATGTTCGGAGGCAAGATTTATGATACAGAGTTTATAGACTCGGTTAATAAGTTCTTTGGTCATAAGCAGGGTATCGGGGCTCTCAGGTTTACCTCTGATTTCGCTGGCATTCTAAGGATAACTAAGGCAGCAATGGACTTCTCAGTGATGGCTATTCAGGGAATGCCAGGCTTTGGGGTAGCGCACTCTTATCTTCTAACCAATCCAAAGATTGGGACCAAGTTAATGGGCTCATGGTTCAAGGCTTTTACATACCAGGTTGGGGCGTTCTTTAACCCCGACGTAATATCGGGATATATGAGTAAGAATAAGTCCTCGATTATGCAAAGGATAGCTGCTGGTGGTAGTTCCCAGTCGGTGGATTATTTCGAGGCACTAGGGGCTGAGCAAGGTGTAGGTGGAATTATGGCCAAGGCTTTTCAAAAAGACCCTTTGCGTTTGTTCCCTCGGGCTGAGACTTCCTTCTTCACTGGTGGTGAAATGATAAGGGATGAGTTCTGGAAGATACTACGGCCATTAGCCTTAGAGAAAGGGGAGGAGTTCGAGTTAGCCAGAGCTCTTGACAGGATGACAGGGATTATAGACAGTAAGGCGATGGCTGTTCCTTTGACAGAGCGACAGGTAGAATCATCATTTGTGTGGTTCGCTCCTAGATATACGAGAGCTTGTAGTTCCCTTGTAGCACATACATTTCGAGGTGGGTTTACAGGTGCACAGGCAAGAAGGGCAATGAGTGGAATGATTGCGGCTGGTGCTATTTATTACTCTGCTGTTACTTTCGCACTAGCACTAATGAGGGGTAAATCAGAGGATGATGCTATGGATGAGGTTGAGGAAGGGTTTGGGATTTTTACGGACCCGATAACAGGCGAAGTGGAATGGAAGCCGTCGGCCAGATTTATGACCTTGAAAATCGGGAATTACTATTTCGGGCTCGGTGGCTTTTGGTATGGGTTAGTGAGGCTAACAGGGAATATATTAGCCTGTGTCAATGAGGTTGGGACCAGGGAGCGGATTGATTTCCTTAAAATAACGAAATATGGTGGGATGAACAGGGATAATCCGTTTCTGGCCTGGTGGTATAGCAGGTCATCTCCTCTTACTGGTACAATTCGTGACTTAGTAACAGGCAGGAATTTCCTCGGTACTCCAATAGAGACCCCATGGGAATATGCCTGGTACACAGCTAACAGGTTTACCCCAATATGGATAGAGCAGGGGGTATTGCCTTACTTTGAGGATAAGTTAGCGAAGTGGTTGCCTAATGTTGCATCTCAGAACGAGATGCCAGAGGATGAAGCTAGGATACTCACTCCTGTAGCGGAGATATTTGGCTTGAGGACTTTCCCCCAAAATAACTGGTCAAGGTTTTATGACATGGCAGATGAAATTATCGGGCGACTCCCTGTCGACTTCTTAGAAGAGCACTACACTCCAGAGGAATTAAAGAAGATAATGGAGGCCCAGGCGCAAGGGAAGCTAACATGGGCACAGCTTAACAAGACAGCAAGGATGGCATTATTGTCAATGTACCCTGAGCTGGATGACTTTTACAAGGAAGCACAGGGAGCCTCCCTACTTAATGACAGCGATGCCTGGAAGCAATGGAATGAGAGGATCGAGGAAGAGAGACGCATCCGTAACAAAAGGATAGATAATGCCACAGAGAGATTTCTCGGGGGTGAGATAGACGCAAGGGAGTGGGATAGACTCTGTGATGAAGCTGAGAAACTTTACGGCAAAGCCTACGAGGATATTGAGAAAAACCCTGCTTACGCCGAGGTGCGAGACTACTTTGAGAAGCAGGAAGCTAAAGGCGACAAATACGATTGGGCCGACGATGTAGCCTTGGCAGAATACGAATCACAGGTTATGTTTGCCAGTGACCTCTACGATGAGACAAGCCAGACCTACGATTGGGATGAGCGGGACCGGAGAGTAGCAGACTTTATAGACAAGTGGGGAATGGATGTTTACGAGCGGGTTTTATGGTATAGGCGAGAGAAAAAGAAGGATTCAGGGCTGAATGATATAAGAGTTCGCCATGCCAAAGATTTGGAATTGCTAGGCCGTGATTATTGGAATCTACCCTATAAGGCCATCTACACGATGGACGACAAGGATAAGGCTGAAGGGAGCATCCCTGTAGAATACCTCGGGTTATGGGAGGAATATCAAAGGTTGGAGGGTAAGGCTAGGGATGAGTTTTTACAAGCTAATCCTTCACTGAATAAGGATTGGAGGGCCGAATGGAGGGCAGCTCACCCTGAGGATGATGCCAGGTTGAAGCTATGGGGCTATGGTGGTGATTTACAGAGTAAAGAAGCGTATGACATTTTGAGGGGTTGGACAAAGGAGTTCAAGTTAAGCTCGGAGTCTCAGGTTTTAATGAAACTACCACCTGAGAACATAGTTGCCCCGTTCTTCGACTATAAAGATGTGCAGAGAGTTTCCGGTGGTAATAGTGCCGAGGCAAGGTTATTTAGATTAGAACACGAGGCTTTTAATGAGTGGGGCAAAGAGGCTTATGGCTGGAAGGATGTAGATGACAATATCAATGTTCTTAAACTATCGGCAAAGTGGCGGGAGACGGATGATAAGTATGATGCCCTGGAGACTACCGAAGAGCGAGAAGCCTTCCTGGAAGCCAATTCCGAATATGCAGATGACAGACGGCGAAAGGATGCCTATGGCTATGAATTCCCTGACAATCTAATAGAGACTTATGTAGAGTATTATAAGATAGATTTGAAGGGTTATGCTGATGACTGGTTCTTGATGGAGCATCCTGAGTTCTACAACAAGATGCTTGAGTTAGAGATTTGGACAAAGGAAAAGGACTTTAGCAAAGTACCTACCAAGGAAGTCTATGCTCTTTACCAGACATATCAGGGCTTACCCACAGGCCAGCCGCGAGTTGATTTCAGGGCACGATATCCAAAACTGGATGATTGGCTGGTTCTGGCCTTTGGGTATAAGCCAATTAGCGACAGAGGGAAAGAAGAAGCGGCTCAGACACCTTGGGACAAAGCTGCTGAGGCGCAAACGATTAAGAACTGGCTTGACAGTTTGTAAAATTATTAAAAAGGGTTATAATGTATTTAATTAACAATAGGAGGTCTTAATAAAATGGGCGAAACCGACAAAACCAAACAGGGCGTTCCTCAGAATACTGGGCAATCCTCTGAAGGTGAAAAAGGGAATACCTCAGAAAACATCCAGACTTACACCAAGGAATCAACGGCGAAGGCGGTAAGCGATGCTCTGGCGACTGCAGGGAGGACTGCTAAGGCTCTGTCTGACAGAGAGGCAGCAGTCCAGGCAAGGGAGGACACACAGGCTCAGGCTCAAGCGAAAAGGGATGAAGCTGAGTTAGCGGCTGTTCAAGGCGATCCTGACCAGTTGACCGCAGTGCAAAAAAAGCAAAGGTTGCAGGCTCAGGAAGCTGACCTCAAAAAGAGGGAAGAGGTATTGGCCCGAAGCATGCTAGAACACGGAGATGCACTCAACGCAGTTAAGAAGAGCGAAAGAGAGCAAACTGCCGCACGGATAGCCCAAGAACATAATGTGGATGCAAGCGTTCTCGTAAAGTTCGGAGGCGATTCCGCTGAGACGATGGAGGAGCTGGCTAAAACACTACCTGAAAAAAAAGCTAGTACTTCACTGAAGCCTGATTCTAGTGCGAACCTTGGACCCGGTAAAGACCTAAGCGGTAAGTCTCCAATGCAATTAGCAACGGAGGCTTATGGGAACAAATAAAAACAATAGGAGGCAAATAAATTGGCATGGACATTGGCAGAACTAAGTAAAATAGAGACGGATACTTTGAGGAAGTCTGTTATAGACACCTTCTTGATGGAGTCGCAAGTTATGGACGCTATCCCCTGGGAAACCATCGGACAGTTGGCCACAACTATTGTAAGGATGCAAGACTTGCCGAGTGTGGGCTTTCGTAAGATAAATGCTGGGTATAGTTCCACGGAAGGTAAATTTGAGCAGAAGGTAGAGAACATCTCCTTGATGGGATGTTACATGGACTGTGATAAGGCCATAGCCAGAGCTAAAAATACTGTAGCTGACGCTAGGGCAATATCCCAGGTAATGGCTCTTAAAGCTGCTGCCTACAAGTTCAATGACAAGTTTATCAATGGCGACCCAACAAGCGACCCGGAGGAATTCAAAGGACTGAAAAAGCGTGTGGATGCAGTTTACTCGGAAGGTTTTACTGACCAGTATATTGATAACGCAGGGACTTCGGGAGATGGGATCTTACTCAGCACTGGTGAAAGCCATAATTTCCTGAACAAGCTAGACCAGCTTATCTACTCAATCAAAGGGCATAATCCTGATTACTTGTTCATGAATAAGAAGATGCTTCTGGCTCTTCGCTCTATTCTGAGGAAAGAGAAACTCTTGGACAATACCAGGGATATGTTTGACCGGATAGTGGATGTTTACCAGGGGGTTAAATTAGCTGATATTGGAGTAAAGGCTGACCAAACTACCGAGATAATAACCAGCACTGAGGAACTTGAAGCTGCAGGTGCTGCTGAGAGCACTTCCATCTATGCAGTAAAATTCGGTATAGGTGAGCTTTTATGGGGTATCCAAGAATATCCCCTAGAGGTAACAGACAAAGGTTTACTGGAAGCTACCCCTGTTTATCGTACTGAGCTTGATTGGCCTTTGGGACTTGCGTTGGCAGACCCCAGATCAATAGGTAGACTGTATGGTATAATCCCAGACTCTTCCACGTGAGCCTAGCAAATAAAATTAAGGAGGAACTAAGATGGCTTTTGATGCAAATGGAATCTTACATGGAGAATACAGTGGAGCTTTGGTGGACTGTGATGAGAGTGATGCGGTAGCTACCTCTAAGACTGTTAATTCAGATGGTAACGGTGTTATCGAAATAGATAAAACAGGTATAAAGGGTTTGACTGCTGTATTAATCCTTACAGAGTCTGCTGATAGTGATGCCTATGATGATGAGGCTAATATAACCATAGAGGCTTCTGATGAACTGGACAGGCATTGGAAAGAAGTAGCTCGCTTTCCTACCCTACACGCCCATATCAGAAAGGTTTGGATTACTGCAACTACAGCTTTTGTAGCTGGCGATGTAGGCAAAGACCTTACTGAGACTACCAGCAGTGATACTGGTAAAATCCTGTACATATCCGATGAGTTGCTTGCCATAGGTGGTAAAGGATATGTCTTGGTTGAGATGGATGCTGCTGGTGACTTGTTTGATGAGGCAGTAGATACGGTGGAAACTGCTACTGCTGGGACTGGTGTAGGTACTAAGACTAAGGCTTCTGAAGCGGGTACAGAACTTCAGATGCAACCAGGACTTTATACTGTGCAATTCAAAACACCCAAGAAATATGTCCGCTGCAACTGTGAAGATGTAGAGGATAACATTGGCAAGATTTGGATTCTCTTAACTAACCATCAAGATATGGTGGATAGCGATTTGGCATAGTGGTAGGGGGGAGCAATCCCCCCCCCTCTACTAAGGAGGAAGTGTAATGGCAAAAGGAGTTCCTAAAAGAGATGGTTCGGGTAGGGGTGTCCGCCAGAACAGAGGTAGAGGGGGTTGTAGTCCTACAAGGGCTAGAGGAAGGGGTAGCAATAGAAGGAGGTAAATAATGCCAACTGCCGTAGAACATTTAACGGAAGACAGTTCAGATGCTCAAGTTAAGGCTGCCATTAGTTCTTGTATAGCCACAGAGATAAAGACTGGTAGAAAACAAGATCAGGCAGTCGCAATGTGCACAGACATGGCGCGGAGAAAGACAGGCAAGGAGCTAAAGCCGAAGGAGTGATAGATGGCTAAGAATTTATCTACCATTCGTGCAATTTGTCGTCAATTTCTCAAGGATGAATTTTCTGAATCAACGGATGAGGACTTCGCTTCAGATGAGATCGACCTTTATATTGGACGATGCTTAACCGAGATATCGCAAACTTGTCCGTATATGGATGTGGACAAGACGCTAACAACAAGTGAAGACTCCAAGGAAGTGGATATTAGCTCTATTCGGGAAGGCCTACTCTGGATTGACAAGGTTGAGTTTCGTGTTGATAGTGACCCGAGGGACTTCCGCAACTTTACACTCTGGGGCGATACACTAGAGATAGATACTGACCTGACACCGGAAGCGGATGAGGAGGTTTATATCTACTGCGCCAAGGAGCATACACTGACGGAAAGCGCATCAACATTATCGCCACAGCTTGAGAAGATACTGATTGACGGTGTGGTGGCCTATGTTGCTTTGGCATGGCTGAATAATCGCCGAACTTTAAGCAATAAGGTTAATGTCGGGAAGCCTGAGGGGTTTATCAATAGCTATCAAGTATGGGCGAACGAGAAGCTCATTTTGTATAGAGCTGACCTAGGAAAGATAACCAAGCCTCGGACACACAGGGAATATCCGAAAGACTAATGAAAATTAAACAGGGGGTGATACAATGGCAGTAACAGCAAAAGCATTTAGCATTATGCCTTTAGATGCACTGAAGGCACTTATCACAGACCTTAACGATGCAGGGACTACGGTAAAGTGTGGACTTTATACCGATGATGCAGCTCCAACACAGGAGATGGCAAATGTAGCAGCGGTAAATGCTGCTTGCACAGAGGTAGGTAATGGTGATGGCTATGCAACAGGTGGAGCTACCTTAGCAAGCAAGGCAGTAACTGAAGCTACAAGGGTGACGAAATTTGATGCTGCTGATGTAGAGTGGACTGAATCTACTATCACTGCTCAGTATGCTGTTCTTTACGAAGGTACTAATCCTCTAATCTGGGTTGACTTCGGTGAGAACAAGAGTAGTGAATCAGGTACTTTCAAGATTGCCTGGAATGCTAGCGGAATTTTCACCATTACGGTGGCGGCCTAATGAATAGTTCAGAGCTATCTTACTTTGCTGGCTTCTTTGATGGAGAGGGTTGTGTGGGTGTAACTAATAGAATACCTCCTCATTCTGCTCTCTTTATTAGAACACAAGTAGTCAATACAAACTTGGAAGTTTTGGAGCAAATGAAGCGGGCTTTTGGTGGTAGTATTCAAATTAGGAAGGCAAAATTAAATTGGCAACAAATGTATACTTGGCAATGTACTACACAAGTAGCTTATCACTTTCTAAAACAAATTTTGCCTTACCTACGTCTCAAGAGAAAGCAAGCTGAATTAGCTATTGAGTTTCAAGAGGATAGAGGCTATAGAGGACAAAGAAGAAGTCCAGAACAATTACAAAGGGGTCAGCAGATAAGAACCTTAATCTCTAGTCTCAATGGTAGGAAAGGGGTTAAGAATTTTGTAGCAGCATAATGGAGGTTAATATGGATGATGAGAGAAAAGATGTAACTATAGATGTTCCTGAGATTAACATAAAAATATCAACAAAGGATAGCTAAGTTTAATCCTGGAGGATAAATGCTAGTAAGGAGTGTCAAGGCACTCCTTAGTAGTATACTAAATCATGAGGAGGGAGCATGGAGACAATATATAGACAGAAATCTTTCCACAAGCTTACATCTGAACAACAGAAAGCTAAACTTCAAAAGGACAATGAGTATGAGATTGCTGTTCAAAACTTATCAGC
>Ga0265594_1002225_pt1 | contig 14104 bp, 7 predicted proteins | sample saktaG_11_FD_190147 | JGI IMG/M metagenome (GOLD analysis project Ga0265594, IMG submission 190147) | Saline water microbial communities from Sakinaw Lake, British Columbia, Canada - sak_2011_5_24_80m | ecosystem: Environmental > Aquatic > Non-marine Saline and Alkaline > Saline ... | reverse complement strand
ACTGGTGGTACCCGGGGCTGGCAGGCCGCAAACACGGCAACTGAACTGGCCTTAGATGAATGGTATCATGTCGCTGCAACTTATGACACGACTGTAGGAGCTCTCGTTTATATCGATGGCGTATTGGGTGCTTCCAATCCTGATCTTGATGGAGTTGCTACTAATGAAATGCCTCTTCTCCTGGGCGAGAATCCGGAAGCAACCGGTCGTTTATTCGACGGCATGCTTGACGAGGTCATGATTTACAACAGGGCTTTGTCTGAAGGTGAGATTCATTATCTTGCCGGTTTTGGAAGTAACTTAGTACTAAATCCAAGTTTTGAAGAGGATGAGGTTATCTTAGACGATCCGGACTGGTATTCATGGGGTACTTGGAATCCGGAAGAGGGTGCCGGCAGTAACGCCACCATCGTCGATACTGATTCCGTTGATGGCGCAAGAAGCCTTTTGATTGAACCGGTAGGAGTTGAGAACTGGCATTTCATTGTGTTGAGTCTGCCCATTGCGGTCGATATGGACAAAATCTACACTACCAGCTTCTGGGCCAAGGCAGTAGAACCACGTCCCCTGACAGTACAGATGAAAGCAGCGGATAACTCTGTTTCTGAATGGAGTTCAACAACCTTTGAGTTGACGACCGAGTGGGCTGAGTATAGCTTTACTTCGGAAGTCTTGATCGACAGTATAAAACTTGAGTTATTGTGTGCCGGCTCTGAAGTTCCATTCTTGTTGGATTCTGTTTCTGTCGAAAGGACAGGTAATGTTCCACCTGCTCCACCTGCCCCGCCGCTGGTCCCAGGCGAAAATATACTGGTTAACGGCGGCTTTGAGGACGGTGTTATGGATCCGTGGAGCACATATGGTAATGTTACCACGGAAGTGGTTACCGAGCTGACGGATGCAACTGTTCCCGAAGCTCCGATTGAAGGAGCCTATTGTTTGCATGTTGTGGTTCCGGAAGCAGGCGCGAATTCCTGGGATGCTGGTCTCCAGCATGCACCACATGTTTTTGAAGCGGGCAAGCAATATACTATGTCTGCCTTTGTCAAGAGCAAGGCTGGTACACTGGATATCCATTTCAAGCCGGAACGTGCAGCAGATCCGTGGGAAGGATATAATGACACGACCTTCACCATGACCGAAAAATGGACGGAATTCAGCGTAGAAACTGGTGTTATTCCTGCAGACGTGGATCCAGCGAGTATAACGTTCCACATAGCTTTTGCAGCAGGTGATTTCTGGGTAGATGACGTAAAATTCTCCGAACTCGTCGAAGAATAGTACCGCCTGAGAAATTGATGCAAGGCTGATTATATTCTCACTTAAGTGGGAATTGAGTTAAGTGTTGTGTTAGTTCGGGGCCTATGCCGGATGATTAAGCATAGGCCCCTTTTAATTGATTACGAAGGAAAATACAGGATTTATCCGCAGGCTAATTGGGGGAAATAAGGATTTCTCTCAGTTCTTTTCCGCTTTTGTGTGGACCGCATACATAATCTCCCGGATTTTCTTCTTGACATGAATCCGACTAATCTGGTATAAGGGAACCGTAAGCATTTGTTGATTTCCAGCCTCCCGGCAGGTGGAATTTCTACAACTTATTTCAGATTTTGATTTTTTCAATCAGCAGCACAAATTTGGCTTTTTGAAGAAAGGAGGTGCCAGGCAAATCGTTAAGAGTCATTCTCGGCAGATAAAGGCTAAATATTTCAAACGTCAAAATAGTATCCACCGTGTTTATCCTGGCTTTTATGAAGGAGGATTATTATGTGTAAAAAAATAGTTTATCTGCTCTCTTTTATTCTGATGCTGAGTTCCGTCGGCTATGCCGCGGATGTCCACTGGACCAATGCCGGCGGTGACAAGCTCTGGAGCAATCGGGCCAACTGGGAATCCAATAAAGTCCCTGCCACCTCCGACAATGTCTTTGTCGATGTGCCGCCGGCAAAAGCGCCAAATGGTCCGATTATTCAGGATGGGATCGATGCGAAGATTAACGGCCTGTCCTGTGAAGTGGCAGGCGAGCCCACGATGACTATGACGGGTGGGACCCTCGAAATATCAGATTACATTTGGTGGGGTGACGGGCAAGATTGCCACGGCACGTTTAATATGAGCGGCGGGGCAATTACAGTCGGCAATGAATTCGAGCTTGGATGGGGTGGCGGTACAGGTACCTGGATTATGACGGGCGGTACGATTAGTGCCGGAGAATTAATAATACCTACAGGCAGCGGGGCCGCGGGAGAACTTTTCCTCCACGGCGGCACTATTACCATCGGCAGCGACGGCCTCGAAATGCAGCCTGTCGGCATGATAGATGTCGGCGACGGCACACTGATTCTGGAAGGTGACCTGACCGAACAAATCAATGGCTTAATCGACGCCGGCCAGATTACTTTCTATGGCGGCAGCGGCCTGTTCGCACTGGATTATGATGACAGAAATCCCGACAAGACTACGCTCTCGGCGAGATGGACCGGAAGAGCTTATAATCCTTCTCCGGCTGATGGTGCTTATCATGAGGATACATGGGTGAGCCTTGGCTGGTTGCCGGATGATGCTGCGGCTTCGCATGATGTTTACCTCGGCGAAGATTTTGACAGCGTAAACGACGGCACGGGCGAAACTTTCCGAGTCAACCAGGCGGATTTGTTTTTTATCGCCGGCTTTCCGGGATACCCTTATCCGGACGGCCTTGTCCCCGGCACGACTTACTACTGGCGGATCGACGAAGTCGAGGCCGACGGCGTAACAAAACACAAGGGCGATATCTGGAGCTTTACTGTCCCGCCCAGGACCGCCTATAATCCCGACCCGCCCGACGGCGCGGAATTTGTTGACCCGAATGCGATCCTTGGCTGGACGGCAGGATTCGGCGGAAAATTGCACACGGTATATATCGGCGACGATTTTGACGATGTGAACAATGCCGAAGGAGGGGTCGGGCAGGGGCCTGCGACCTATAGCCCCGGCCCGCTCGAATCAGGAAAGGTTTATTACTGGCGGGTTGATGAGTTCGATGGCACTGATACTTATAAAGGCGATGTCTGGAGCTTTACGACTCCCGGCGCCGTGGCTAATCCGGTGCCGGCTAACGGTACAAAGGATGTGCAGATGACGGCAACTCTAAGCTGGACTCCGGCAGAAAGTGCCGCTTCGCACGAGGTGTACTTCGGCAAAGATAAAGATGCCGTACGCAATGCCGATAAGGATTCGCCGGATTACAAAGGCTCCGGGGCACTGGGTGCTGAGAGCTATGATCCCGGGAAACTTGCCTGGTATGCCACGTATTACTGGCGTGTGGATGAAGTCGACAGTCTTGATAATTCGTCGAAAGGTCCGCTCTGGAGTTTTACGACGGCAGATTTCATTTCAGTTGATGATTTTGAGGATTATGATGCCGGCGAGAACCAGATCTGGTACGCATGGCGTGATGGGCTGGGCTTCGGTACGCTGGAGACACCGCCTTACTCTGCCGGCAACGGTTCAGGTTCGGCCGTGGGCAACGAGACAACCCCTTCTTATTGCGAAGAAAGCATTGTCCATGGCGGCGGAAAGTCGATGCCGGTGCAATATGATAACAATAAGCAGGGCTACGCGTTCTATTCAGAAGTCGAGAAGACGTTGAGCTATCCGCGCGACTGGACCGAGGAAGGCGTCGGCACATTGACGATTTGGTTCAGGGGCAAGTCGAATAACGGTGCCGAGCTGCTGTATGTTGCTATGGCCAATAGCGGCGGCTCGCCAGCGATAGTTACCCACGAAGATCCGGCTGCGGCACAGGTTGACGTCTGGACGAAGTGGGAAATCCCGCTTCAGGCTTTTGCCGATCAGGGCATCGTTTTGACCGACGTCGACAGAATCGCGGTCGGCCTGGGAACCCGGGGCAATCTAACGACGCTTGGCGGAGCGGGAAAGATGTACTTCGATGACATTCGGCTTGATCGGCCGGTAGAGGCTGCTCAGGAATAGGTTCATATTTTCCTTAAAACGTCATCAGGATTAACATGAATTCGGGGCTTATACCATTATTTGGTATAGGCTCCTTTTCTGTGCGCCGAGCATATTTGGTAACTTGGAGGTGAAGGTTCTCTACACAACCTGATGGAGGTGAAGTGTTACAGCCACCCACCACCCGGTAACGTTCACCTATGAAGAGCTCAAAGTCAAATACTAAAATCCCTGTTGCCATTAAAAAAATTCTCTTTGAGGCATCCACGTTACGATTTGTAAGCCAAATATCGTAGTTTAACAGTACATACTAATGCCAGACAGCAACAGGAATGGTACTTAAGCGAACGATTACTTCCAGGACACCTTGCGATCCGGCTTTGTGAATGGCAATTCGATTATGTTCCTGTCCTTCTGCTAATGGTAATCGGTCAATACGAACCGTACAATCAGATGGGACCTCTAAAGTGGCCCGGCCCTGCTGTCCCTGAATGATAACTGTTCTTTCATGCTGCCGTACAGGCAGTCTTGTCTGCCAATAGAATTCTACTGCATTTCCCCGGGTTAGGATATATTCGTCTCGGATGACCAGCTTATCAGGGGTGGGTGAATCCCAGGATCGGATCCATTTCCGGTAGTATCGTTCCCAGCCGGGCGTAGCGTCAATGCGAGCGTTAAAAGCTTTATCGTCTCCATAACCTGTGGGCTTTACATCTACCGATAGCGGACGCTGAGGATGCGCCCGGTCTGGCATACCTACCGGCACGAGCATGTTGTGACGCTGACAGTGTTTGTAAACCGCGTGAATAGGATCATCGTATTCACATATCCCCAGATCCAGAGCAAAGGTCTGATTTGCAAATTCGAGTACAAAGCTGCCTTTGTCTTCATGTGTATGGTCTGCTCCGGCTTTATGTCCCATGATCAGGAGCTTCACACGGTGACTGCCCAATGATCGGGTTGAAGCAATATATCCTGTATCCGCCAGGGAGATATAAACCGGTAAAACCGGGCCTTTCTGTGCAAGCGGGGGCTTACCATTGCGTAATAACAGTTTGTTATACATCGTGGTCCAATAGCTTTCGGGCATGAGTTCGGCCAAAATCTCTAAGGTGTCACTACGAAACGAAGGCCCGGAGTCACAGACCGGGATCACATCATTTGCCGTAATTGAGGCGACCGCCGCAGCATAATTAGCGGTGGATTTCAACACATCAGGAACTAACTCAGATACGTTTCGACCTCGGGACCGTGCGTAATACTTGATGGCCTTGTAGTTCTCTCGAGCTATGGGATTGAAATAGCCCGGCCCTTCCAGGGTGCCGCCATCCGGCTGTATCACATTCTCCAGATTGTTCGTGGCATCCTGATAAGCCAGGTCGGTATAGGGCTTAACGCGGGGCCATTCGCGTTCAAGCACCAAATAGGCATACATGCGTCCGGTATTGAAGTAGGCCAGTTGATTGCAGTGAAAAATGTATTCATGTCGCCATGCTACGTAGTTGATCGGACCGACACCTTCTTCCGCCAGACGGCGCATCAGATAATTGCGTCCCGTCTCTGTGAATGCCTCGCCGGCCAGATCCAGGATCATGGCGATGTCTTCAGCCGTATAGGAACGGCGAAAGGCACGGTCTTCCCAAGGGTTAGAAGGAAGATGAGACATAAAACCCGTGTCCCAGTGTTCACTCAGCGCCAGAGACAAAGCATATCGGGCTGCCATACGAAGCGCTTCGGCATCCCGTAATACAAGACCGGCAATAGCCAAATCCGGATTGCCGGACAAGCGTGCTTGCGATTGATCGCGAACGCGACCGTGGCTCCTGTTGTGCCCGCCACTGTTGACAAATTCGTGAATCCCTTTCTCCGGATGGAAACTATTGGCGGCTATGGCCTGTTGAGCATAACGCGATTGTCTGTTCTCTTTGACAGCCTGCTGGTGTTCTGTTCGCAACTTTGCCAGTTCGTCGGCATTTAAAAAGATGCCGTACCGTGGTTTGAACAGGGAAATTTGATCAGCTTGTTTTATATGCTTATCCCACCTGGTTTGAGAGTAATCCCAAAGGTCCATGTAGCGATTCAATTGCTCCGTATTTTGCAGACCGATCCAGCGAAACCATCCGGCACCGGGCCCTTCTGAATTGGTTTCGATCTCCAGGGTAAGCCTTTTAATGAGTTTGGCCCCCCGCAAATCGAGGCTATGCTCTGTGACGTTTTGAGATTCCGGCTCTGATTTATACGCACGTTCTCCCAGATCGGTTACCGCAACGATTCTAAGCGTGGATTGTTTCGGCCCGGTCAGACGCACAAGCAGGTGATCATAGCCGGAGCAGTCTATGTTGAAGTCCCGGTACATTCGCAAGGCCGGACCTTTTGCAGGTTTAGAGGCCCATTCGAAATTAACGGCACTCCAGTCTTGCCTGATACTAAGTCCCCAGCTATGGCCCGGGCTGACGGTCCACTGGTTGAATCCACTGAGACCCGGTGACCAGAATGGCTCGATAATGGCTTCAGCGACGTTAATCGGAATCGGCTTGTATACAGGATTGTCCTCGCGGAGTTTTAGTGCTTGACCAGCAAGACCATCAACGCTCAATCCAATAAGTAGCATATAGAAAAAAGATCTTACTATACGCATTCTGATTTTCCTTCCATTGTTTTTATAAGCGGCAAGCTATCGCGGTTCAAGACCTGCTGGATACGGTCCACTATGAAGAACTCAAAGTCAAATACTAAAATCCCTGTTGCCACGAAAATTTTCTTTGAGGTATCCACGTTGCGACATTTCAGTCAACGTAACCTGCTCACTTCTATTCCAAAGTCATAGACTACCTCAAGGCTGACAAGATGCTTGACCAGTCAGTACGCAACGTGGCCCTGCAAATTGCCAACGCCCGGCTTTGGGAGGATGGAGAAAAGACGGAATAGGCCGGTAGGACGAGCCGTTTGATGAAGACCTGCGGGCGTCAGTCAAGAGTCTCCCGGTAAAATAGGTAGAATAGACGTGCAAATCAGTCTTGTGGGGGAAAATAGCCCCCAGGCATAGGCCTGGGGCTTGAGCGGGGGAAGAACTTTTCTGTGCTTGCATTTCTTACGATTGCCGCTATAATGTTTCGGGTAGGGTGGGCATTGCCCACCAACTTCGAAAATGGTGTGCTGTGCACACCCTACGAAGTCTACAATGACAAGGGATTTTCGATTTACGATTGCCGAACACCGGTTTTCAAATCGAAAATTGAAATTCAAAAATCGACAATCTGTTTTTTGGAGTTAAAAATGATTAAGGTTCTGATCACAGACAAACTTGCACAGGAAGGAATTGATTTGCTCAATTCCCAGGACGGCGTCGAAGCTGTCGTAAAGACCGGCATAAGTGAGGATGAGCTGGTTAATATTATCGGTGAATATGACGGCCTCATCATCCGAAGCGGCACAAAAGTGACCGCGAAGGTGCTGAGCAAACCCGGCAAACTCAAGGGAATCGCCCGGGCGGGTGTCGGCGTCGATAATATCGACATCCCGGAAGCTACGCGAAAGGGAATCCTTGTAATGAATACTCCCGGCGGAAATACGCTCAGCGCCGCCGAGCACACAATGGCGCTGATTCTTGCGATGAGCCGGAACGTCGTGCCCGCCTGCAGTAGTCTGAAGGGCGGCGCCTGGGATAGGAAAAAATACATGGGCAACCAGTTGAACAATAAGGTGCTCGGCTTAATCGGTCTGGGCAGAATCGGCATGGCCGTGGCCCGGATGGCCAATGGTTTCAATATGAAAATCTTAGGCTATGACCCGCTTGCTGCTCCGCCTGATGCGGAAAAGATGGGCGTCCAGATATGCAAAAATCTGGATGACATATTCAAACAGGCCGACTATATCAGCGTCCATGTCCCGAGAAACGAGCAGACGCTGAATATGATCGGTGCCGAGCAGATCGAAATGATGAAGCCTACCGTGCGGCTGGTCAACTGCGCCCGCGGCGGGATTATCAACGAAGATGCGCTCTACGATGCTCTTGCCGCTAATCGCATTGCCGGCGGCGCTCTGGATGTCTTTCCGAAAGAGCCGCCGGAGAATACGCGTTTCAGCGAGTCCGAGCACTGCATTGTCACGCCGCACCTTGGCGCAAGCACCGAGGAGGCCCAGATCGAAGTGGCTGTCGAAGCGGCTCAAATTCTTGTCGACGCGATCAAGGGCGGGCCGGTTCGCAACGCCCTGAACGCTCCGTCGACCGCGGGTGCCACCCCGGCGATTGTCAGTCAATATGCCAAGCTTGCAAGGCGAATCGGTGCCGTGCTCAGCACCATCGCGCCGGGTCAGATCGAAAAGGTTCAGGTCCGGTATCGCGGCTCGATTGCCGAGCAGGCCACCGAGCCAGTGACGCTCAGCTTTTCGATAGGGCTGCTCCAGAAGCATTTCGAGATGCCGCTGAATATGGTCAATACACCGGTTCTTGCAAAGGAACGCGGTATCAGTATCGACGAGACCAAAAACGTAGAGGTCAAGGACGTTGCTTCGAGTTTCAGCGCCAAGGTCGTGACGGACAAGGTGACGCGCACGGTGACAGGTTCGGTCTTTGGCGGGACCCTGCTGCGGATCATCGAAATCGACGGCTTCAATATCGAAGTGACGCCGCACGGCAGCGTCCTGGTGATTTTCAACGACGACAAGCCCGGAGTGATCGGATCGGTAGGCACCGTTTGCGGCAGGCACAAGATTAATATCTGCACAATGGGCGTCGGACAAAAACCGGACGAGCAGAAGGCGATGCTTGCTGTCAGTCTGGATAAGGAGCCCGACGAAAAAGCAGTTGAGGAACTCGGTAAACTCGATTTCGTAAACGAGATCTACGTTTGCAAGCTGGACTGATGCTCGATACTCGAATGGGGCTTTTGCTATGGCTGAGCAGCTAATCATAAGTGTCAGCGGGATGCGTGGTATCATCGGGGAGAACCTCACGGCTTCGATTGCCGTCGAGTACGGTTCCGCGTTCGGCACATATTTGAAAAACAGACTTCAACGCGATACGCAACATGCGGCACACGACGCGATGTCGGTTTGCATCGGCATGGACTCCCGGCCGAGCGGCGAAATGCTAAAATCGGCCGTGGCCGCGGGATTGTGCGCCGCTGGAATTGACGTTATCGATCTGGGCATTGTCACCACACCATGTGTCGGCGTGATGATCAGGGAGCTTGCCTGTGTGGGCGGCGTCGTTATTACCGCTTCGCATAATCCGATTGCGTATAACGGAATAAAACTATTGCTCGACAATGGCGTTGCTCCCCCGGCGCCGGAAGCGGAAAAAATAAAGCGATGTTTTCTCGAAAAGAATCTTACTCTTGAGGATTCGACGCATTGCGGCCGGGTGACGTCCAGCGATAAAACCGATGCTACGCACATCGACAAAGTTCTGGCGATTGTTGACAAAGAAGCGATTGCCGCAAAGGAATTCAAGGTCGTTCTGGATAGCGTAAACGGTGCCGGCGCGCGTGTCACGAAAAAGCTGCTGGCCGAGTTCGGCTGCCAAGTCACCGCCATCAACGCCGAGCCAACCGGGTTGTTCGCTCACGGTCCCGAGCCGACCGCTGCGAACCTGACGGGTCTTTGTGACGCGGTAAAAGCCCAAGTTGCCGACATCGGTTTCGCACAGGACCCCGACGCCGACAGATTGGCGATTGTCGACGAAAACGGCACCTACATCGGCGAGGAATACACCCTTGCTCTGGCAGCGAAGTATATCTTCAGCAAAGCAGCAGGCAACGCGGCGACAAATCTCTCGACTTCGCGAATGATCGACGACGTAGCCGGCAAGGCGGGCGGCAGAGTTATCCGCACGGCTGTCGGCGAGGCGAACGTCGCCGCGGCGATGTTCGAACATGACTGCATCATCGGCGGAGAAGGCAACGGCGGCGTGATTGATTTGCGCGTCGGGCCGGTCCGCGACAGCCTTGTCGGGATCGCTCTTGTCATGCAGCTTATGGCTGAAACGGGAAAAACGATTAGCCGGTTGGTCAGCGAAATCGGCGGCTATTATATGAGCAAGGATAAATTCCCCGCTGGGCAGGACCGGGCACGGCAAATCCTCGAATCGGCAAAAGAAACCTTCGTCCACGCAAAGCTGGAAACAACCGACGGCTGCCGATTCGATTTCGACGATGGCTGGCTGCACTTAAGAACCAGCAACACCGAACCTGTAATGCGAATTATTGTTGAGGCAAAAGACCGGCCGACCGCTCAAAAATATATCGATCAGGTGGCAAAAATTCGGGCTAAAATATTAGCGCACTGATGGACAGTAAAAAACAAGCAATAGTAGCCAGGCAAATAAAGTCTATCACATATCTTGGTATGGCGATGAATATTGTTCTGTCGGTTATTAAGGTCTCCATCGGTTTGTTGGCCGCTTCGCTGGCACTGGTAGCCGACGGGATCCATTCGCTTTCCGATGTCGCTACCGACGTGGCAGTGCTGCTGGGCCTGCGTCTTGGTTCGAAAGAGCCCGACCAGAGTCACCCCTACGGCCACGGGCGAGCGGAAACTTTCTCGGCCGGCCTGGTAGCACTGATCTTGATTGTTGTCGGCGGGGCAATGGTTTACTACGCCACATTGGCCATCGCCAGAGACGATATGACCGTCCCCAGGCTCGGAGTTCTCATCGCCGCGGTTATTTCAATTGCGGCTAAGGAGTGGCTCTATAAAGCGACACAAAAAGTTGCGATTCAAACCCACAGCCCCGCACTTTACGCCAACGCCTGGCATCACCGAAGTGACGCTCTCAGTTCGGTCGCGGTTGTAATGGGATTTATATCGCTGAAATTCGGTTTTGGCCATGGCGACCAGGTCGCTGCGATTGCCGTTGGGCTGATGATTGTATGGGTGGGAGTCATGGTCATCGGCGATGCGCTGCGCGAGCTGGCCGAAGCCGCCGTCGATCCGGACACGATTGAGCACATAAAGGAAGTCATCAACTCCGATTCTTCTATCCGGCAGTGGCACAAGCTGCGGACCCGCACGGTCGGCAGGGAAGTCTTTCTCGATCTGCACATCCTCGTCGACCCGGATTTGAAAATCACCGACGCCCACGAGATATCTGAAAGGCTGGAAAGAACCCTTGATGAGCAGATAACACGCCCGATTAATATCACCGTTCACATCGAGCCTGACATGCCTGAACTGAGAAAATGACGCCCTGTTGATTAAGTAGTTGACAAGCAGAATTACGTGTGCCAAACTTAAATTCACAGATGCTGAAAAGGCCTGTTTTATATCTCGACTGTCATGATATTTGTGCGCAAGATATAGAAAGAGTACAATGAAAGGCGCAGTAAATTCGAAGGAAAGGAATTAACAATGAATTCACATCCGGATTTCCCAATCGCGCACTTCTCACGTCGCACGTTTCTTCAGGCGGCGGGTGGTACTGCCGCCGGCCTGTCACTCAACTCACGTCAGTGGCTTGGCTCTCTGGCTGCGGCTCAGCCGGGCCGCCTGCCTAAAAGCCCCGCCGTTGTCCGAGCCGCCTTCATCTATCCGCCAACGGCGTCCTTACGCAAAGTTGGCTATTATAGCTGGCCCGGCTCCACGTTTGACGCCGAAGGCCGCCAGAGGCAATATACTCTCGGTTTGCAGACCATTGAGCGGAAGCTGGGTATGCGCATCTCCGTTGAGCCGCAGGCGCTGGATGAGAACGAGAGCGTCACGCGTTTCATAAACGAGATCAAGGCCGATCCCCCCGATGGTCTCTTGCTGGTGCCCTTTAAGAAAGGACACTTCCCGCACGTCACGCGCATCGTCGAAGAGACTAAAGTCCCCACGGTTGTGCTCGCCACACTGGGTGTGCTTTTAGTCGGGCACGTCCGCGAGCTTCACCGAAAGCCGGGCGTTTATATGATCAACTCCCTGGACAACCTTGATGCTGTCGAGCAGGGCATGAACATGATACGAGCGGCATCCTGGATGAAACAAAGCTGCATCCTGAATATCGCCAAAGCGGCCGTCGCCGACCGAGTGGTTCCGCATCTGGGGACGAAGGTTCGTACTGTGGCAAACACGGGCTTCATCGAAGAATTCCAGCGGACACAGGCCACGGCTGAAGTCAAACGGCTTGCCGCCGCATACCGCGATAACGCCACCAAAGTGATCCAGCCCAACGAGGAGGACATCCTCGACGCGGCCCGAGCGTGCATTGCGTTGAAACGGGTTGTCAAGTCCGAGAAAGCCGACGCTGTAATGATGGATTGCCTTCCCGGGCTCAAACACCCGCATCAGCACGTTCCGCCCTGTATGGGTTTCATGAGTCTGCGCGACGAGGGCATCCCGGTCGGCTGCGAATCCGACCTTGACGCCACACTAACAATGATGCTCTATCAATACCTATTCGACAGGCCGGGCTTCCAGCACAATCCGACCGTCGAGACGGAGAAAAACCATTACTTTTGCGCGCATTGCACGAGCGCATCAAGAATGAACGGCCCGGGCAGCAAACCGGAGCCCTACGTGCTGATGAATCATGCCGAGGCCGGCTGGGGCTGTGTGCCCAGGGTACTGTTCACGCCCGGCCAGCAGGTGACCATCGCAAAATATCTTTCCGTGCGGTCGGATTCCGAAACGTCGCAGATGCTGGTATACTCGGGTGAGCTGGTGGGCTGTCCTGGTGTTCCGGCGGCGGGCGGCTGCCGCACGAACGCCGAGACAACGATCAACGAACTGGATGATGTTGCCGACCTCAAAGGACATCATCTTGTGATGGCGTACGGCGAGTACGCAAAATCGTTACACCGGTTTTGCCGGCTCTATGGCATCGAGCCGGTTGTCTAAGTTGTTATCAGAGATACTAAAGGGCTGAGGTACATTTTTTTATCCGTTCTTTGAAACGCCTTGCCATTCCGACCAAGGTGAAGCTGAGCCTGGCAGTGTGAGCAAAATTTATTTTGCACACATAGGGGCTTGTTGAGGCAAAAAAGAGCGGGAAAAAGGAAAAAATCGCCCGCAGCAGCTACCGGTTAGCCGGATGAAGCGTATTTTTCATGTATTTCATGGCTATACTTTTTGCTCCGATAACACAATTCTGCCGGAGATTCGCAAAACGTCTAAAACAGGGTGGTTTTCTGTCCGATATACTTATGATGATGCAGCCGCGAAACAAAATTTTGGCCGTCGATGACAATGTTGTCGATATCGCAACTATCGAGAAGCTGTTGGGCGAACGCTACGACCTCAAGACAGCGACAACCGGTGAGGATGCTCTGGACATGGCGGGGGATTTTCAGCCCGATATCATTTTGCTGGACAATATGATGCCGGGTCTCGATGGCGGGCAGGTGTGTCGCCAGATACGGGCGGATTCGGGGCTGCGGCATACGAAGATCATCATGTTGTCCGGCAAATCGAGGGTCTCGGAACGCATCGAAGCGTATCAGGCCGGCGCCGACGACTATATAGCCAAGCCCTTTAACGAAGATGAGCTGCTGGCAAAGATACGGGTTTATCTGCGTTTGAAGTCAGTCGAGGAAGTTGACCAGTTCAAGACGGACGTTTTGACTTTGCTAAGCCATGAAGCACGTACCCCTCTCAATAGTCTTATCGCTCCTGCTGAGATGTTGATGTCCGAGGAGGAAGTTGATGCCGAGGAGCGTAAGTTGCTCATCGAGATAGTTAATTCGGCCGCCCAACGCCTGCACCGTTTCTTTGAAAACGTTATACTGCTCAGCTCGCTGAAATCGGGAAAGTGGCAATTCAACCCGGAGCCGGCGGATCTGTGCGAAGTAGTTCATGAGGCTGTTTGTGAGGTGGCAACAAAGGCGGCTGAGCGCAAAGTAAAGATAGAGGAGAAATTCGATGCCGGCCCGATGGCTTGTCTCGACCGGCAGCAAATCAAAAGGGCGATAACATCGATACTGGATAATGCGATCCGTTTCAGCCCGGCGGGTTGGAGGGTTGATGTCTGTGTCTCCGGTGATGATGAGTATGTATGCGTGAGTGTGACCGACCGGGGCGAAGGTATCGAGCCCGATTATCTGCCTTATGTATTTGAGGAGCTTTCGGACCCCGATATTGACCATCACTCGCGGGGCCAGGGCCTGAGCCTGGCCATAGCCCGGCAAATCGTGCTACAGCATAACGGCAAGATCGAGGCAGAAAGCACAGAAGG
>Ga0265594_1002223_pt1 | contig 14107 bp, 14 predicted proteins | sample saktaG_11_FD_190147 | JGI IMG/M metagenome (GOLD analysis project Ga0265594, IMG submission 190147) | Saline water microbial communities from Sakinaw Lake, British Columbia, Canada - sak_2011_5_24_80m | ecosystem: Environmental > Aquatic > Non-marine Saline and Alkaline > Saline ... | reverse complement strand
TAGTACTTTTTTCTGTCACTTGAAATCACCTCCCGGCTTTGTTTTTAGGGATTGTATAACTACCTATAAGATAAGAAGTTAGGAGGTGTATTTCAAGCCTTTTTTAATGCTTATCTGTTAATTTAGGGTGAATTAAAGTGCCTAAAGCGAAGGCTTCCAATTAATATATTTTAAAAATCGATGTTCTAAAATCAGTGTTCCTTGTTCGATATTCAAATTACTATTTATAGTTCCGTCAGGTCCTCAGACCTGATGGTACGATAAAGAGTTACAATAAATGCGCCGGGAGTGAGCTCCTACCGCAACTGGAACGGATGAAAATCCGCAGTTGACAGGAAAATAATTAGAACAGAAATAATGAACATTGATTAACGATTTATGATTTTAGAAGTTTATATGAAATCGCCTAAAGTTTAAAGTGAATTAAAGTGCCTAAAGTGAAGGCTTCCAATTAATATATTTTGAAAATCGATGTTCTAAAATCAGTGTTCCTTGTTCGATATTCAAATTACTATTTATAGTTCCGTCAGGTCCTCAGACCTGATGGTACGATAAAGAGTTACAATAAATGCGCTGGGAGTGAGCTCCTGCCGCAACTGAAAACGTCATACTTCCTTGTTGCCTCTTCAGCTCCTTGGAAGCTTCCTGTCGGAACGCTTCGGTTCTCCCCCGCCTGCTGCGGGCAGACAGGAGAGGTTAATGTTTATATTTTCGTCTCGTGGTGTGATGTGGAAGGCTACAGGGTACCTGCCCGACGGTCAGGCGGGAAGCCCTGTTGACAAAAAGAAATTATAAAACCTGACATGTCTGCAGCTGAATTACCTTTAAATAAAACAAGCTGCTTTTCAAAAATACCATAACCTTTTTCGAGTAATAGAAAAGCCTTTCGAAATCCTGTTCCGAAAGGCTTTTAAGAATGTAACAGGTTGATTATCCAAGCATCAGTTTAACGATGATCGCTTTCTGGACATGCATGCGGTTTTCAGCTTCATCAAATACAATTGAATTCGGACCATCGATCACGTCGTCGGTTATCTCATCACCGCGGTGTGCCGGCAGGCAATGCATCACAAGCGATTCCTTTTTTGCATGTTTCATTAATTCACTATTGATCTGAAAAGGCATAAAATCCCGGCGGCGTTGCTCGGCTTCTTCTTCCTGTCCCATACTCGCCCAGACATCCGTATAAATTACATCGGCATCGTGAACAGCTTCGACCGGATCCCGGATAATATCTATTCTGCTGATTCCAACATTCCGGGCATTGTTCAGAATCGTTTTATCCGGTTCGTAGCCACTGGGAGACGCCAGCACAAAGTGCATAGGTATCCGGGCTGCCAGATTGATCCATGAGTTCGCTACATTATTCCCGTCACCTATAAATGCAACCTTCAGCTCATTAAGATGTTGCCTGTGTTCGAACACAGTAAAGATATCCGCCATAACCTGGCACGGATGATTCAAATCCGTCAGTCCATTAATTACCGGAACGGTGGCATACTTCGCCAGTTCCAGCATATGGGCGTGCTCAAACAGACGAGCCATAATCAGATCGTCATAGCGCGAAATTACACTGGCGATATCCTTGACCGCTTCCCGTTTTCCTATGCCGATATCGTTAGGACCCAAATAAATGGCGTGTCCTCCCATCTGTGACATTCCGGTTTCAAAGGAAATCCGGGTTCTGGCAGAGGGTTTAGCAAAGATCATCGCCATATTTTTACCCTTCAGCGGCGTGTATTCTTTGCCTTCTTTCACATAGGCTTTCATTTTTGCGGTTAATTCGAAAATTTCATTAATCTCTTCGGTCGAAAAATCGGTAATATGAATAAAATCTCTTTTCATTCAATTCTCCTAACCTGGATAAACCAGAATTTCAAATTTCAAATTGCCCCAAAGGGATGCCTTCGGCACAAACTTCAAAATACAAATTTTAAGATTGCTTTCTCTAATCTCAGCCTCCGAAAATAATTTGTGTAACAGATGTCTCTGAAAAAATTTAATATTTAATATTTGCCTCATAGAAACCCCCTCGGGGCAATTTGATATTTGATATACATTATGCTTTTTACCGTCGAGAATCCAAAATTTTCTTTACAAAAAAACAAGAATTTAACTTTTAAGGAACTAAAGAATATATCGGCTCAAGTCTCTGTCTTTAATAATTTTGGATAGTCTTTTTTTAACAGTGTCCTTGCTGATTATTACTTCCTTGATTGATTTATCCGGTATCTTAAAGAGCATATCCTCTAACAATGTGGTCAGGATGGTGTGTAAACGTCGGGCGCCAATATTCTCCATTTTCTCATTTACTTCGGCTGCGAGCTGGGCAATTTCCTCAACTGCATCCTCTTCAATGATTAATTTAACGCCTTCAGTCTTCAATAAAGCGGCATACTGTTTGAGCAGTGCATTGCGCGGATTTTGCAGAATCTTAATAAATTCCTCTTTGCCGAGGCTCTCCATCTCCACTCTAATCGGAAAACGACCCTGAAGTTCCGGGATAAGATCGGACGGTTTCGTCATATGAAATGCGCCCGCCGAGATAAACAGGATGTGATCGGTCCTTACTACTCCGAATTTCGTCTGGACATTTGATCCTTCAACAATTGGCAGAATATCCCGCTGCACACCTTCCCTCGAAACATCAGGTCCCCGACCGGAATCACCATGACTGGATGCGATTTTGTCAATTTCATCTAAAAATACAATCCCGGATTCTTCAACCCGCCGAACTGCTTCCTGGATGATACGGTCCATATCAATCAGCTTTTCGGCCTCTTCATTGGTAAATATTTTCCGGGCCTCTTCGATAGTGGTTTTCTGTATCTTTTTCTTTTTCGGAAAAGCGCTTCCCAACATTTCGGTCAGGTTGAGTCCCATTTCTTCCATACCGGCGGGACCGAAGACCTGCATCATTGGCATGCCGCCTTTTTGGACCGTTATTTCTATCACACGTTTATCCAGCGATCCTTTATCAAGCATTTCACGGAATTTTTCACGGGTACGGGTCAGCTGATCATCCGGCTTCTCCGGGGATGACCCCGAATTACGGGCGCTTTCCCGTGGCGGAAGAAGAATATCCAGAATTCGTTCGTTTGCCATAATAGACGCCTGCTCGTTTACTTCTTCAATCCGTTCCGCTTTGACAAGATTGACGGATATATTCATCAGGTCCCGGATGATCGACTCCACATCTCTACCCACATAACCGACTTCCGTGAATTTGGATGCTTCAACCTTGATAAATGGTGCGTGTGACAAATTCGATAAGCGACGGGCTATTTCGGTTTTTCCAACACCGGTAGGACCAATCAAGATGATGTTATTCGGGAGAATATCTTCTTTAATTTGTCCTTCAACTCGTTGGCGGCGCCAGCGGTTACGCAGTGCAATCGCCACGGCTTTTTTTGCTTTATCCTGACCGACGATATAGGCGTCCAGTTCTTTTACGATTTCGCGAGGTGTTAATTCTTTTTGTTTCATAGTTCCATTATGGTCAATTTGTCGTTTGTGTAAATACATATTTTCGATGCGATTTTTAAGGATTCTTCAACGATTTCCCTGGCGGATAGCTGACTGTGTTTGAATAGCGCCCGGGCAGCTGCCAGCGCGAATGATCCGCCGGATCCAATAGCAATAATATCATCATCAGGCTCAATGACGTCTCCGGTTCCCGATATAACCAGCAGTGTTTTGGTATCCATGACAGTCAGTAATGCTTCCAGACGTCGTAAATATTTATCGGTTCGCCAGAGTTTTGCCAGTTCCACGGCTGCCCGGTGAACATTGCCTTTGTATTTTTCCAATTCGCCTTCAAACTTTTCAAAAAGTGTAAAGGCATCCGCAGATGCGCCGGCAAATCCAACCAGTATTTTGTCGTTATATAATTTGCGGATCTTGCGGGTGTTGTGTTTCATAATCGTATTGCCAATGGTTACCTGTCCGTCACTTCCCATGGCAACTTTGCCATCCCGCCGGATTCCGATCACAGTTGTCGAACGAACGTGATTTTCCCAATCTGGATTATTATAACTTACCATACCATTGAGTATCCTTTTTTAACGATCAATTCTGCTGATTATTTTGTCGAGCCCAAATACTGTAAAAATTCATTTTCCGTCGACATAATCAGCGTCGTCGATGAATCAATCGTCTTCTTATAGACGTCGAGTGTGCGCAGGAATTTATAAAAATCTCTCGAATCAGTTGACCGGTTATAGGCATCACCGTAAATCTTTACCGCTTTCGCATCGGCTTTACCACGAATCTGTTGCGCTTCGAGATATGCTCCCGATAAGATTTCTTTCTTTTTCCTGATTTGCTTACCGATAATTTCCTGTTTCTTACCCTGACCGGTTGCCCGGTATTTTTCCGCAATACGCTTCTGCTCGGAGATCATACGGTCAAATACCTTTTTCTGGACTTCTCTATTATAATCGATCTTTTTGACCTGAAGGTCGATGATTTCGATACCCAGATTAAGTTCTTGTAACTTTTTTCTAACATTTGCAATAATCGTATTAGTGATTTTACTTCGCATGCCCTCAACATTCAATTCCTGAATTCTGCGGGAATCGATTTCAGAGTCGTAACCGGCGGATTCAACTTCAATGATCGCCATAGTGCGGTCGGAACTACGCACAATTTCCGGCAGCGTATGATTTGAAACTTCATCACGAACAGCGCCGTCAAGCAGAACATCGAGACGGGAATAGCCGACCATTTCACTGCGGTTGCTAATATAAAAATCCAGTGCATCGGAAATGCGCCAGCGGGCAAAAGTATCAATATAAATAAACTTATTATCTTTGGTCGGAATCTCCTGAGGGTTTCCGTCCCATTCCAGGGTTCGCTTATCAAAAGTAATTACTTTCTGGATAAACGGAATTTTGAAATGAATTCCTGCAGTTGTTATCGGTTGACCAACCGGTTTCCCAAATTGTGTGATTATTGCCTGTTGCGTCTCATTCAGAATAAAAATTGCGGCGCCGATAAATGCTACAAGAACAACTAATACCACTAGCAATACTATTCTTCCTGTTTTCATTTTGCCACCCCCATTCCGCCAAGATTCAGAAGTGGCACGAGACTTTTCACTTCTTTATCTATCAGGATTTTTTCTTCAACATTCGACATAACTGTCTCCATTGTTTCAAGATACAGGCGCTGACGGGTTACTTCTCTTGCCTTTTGATATTCATTAAAAACGGATGTAAAGAGTTGCGCGTCGCCACTTGCCCGGTTGGTTCGGTCGATGCTGTATCCCATGGCTTCCTGTATGAGCCGTTCGGCTTCACCCTGAGCCCTGAAGATCTCTTTGTTATAAGCCTGGTTGGCTTCGTTAATTGCCGTTTCCTGCTCCTGTTTTGCCCGGTTTACCTCGTTGAAGGAATCAAAAACCGGTCCCGGTGGCTGTACCGTAATTAACTGCACCAGTTCGATATTCACACCCAGGTCGTATTTATCAAGGGTTTCCTGCATATAATCTTTCATAAGAAGCGCCACTTCCCGGCGGTCGGTTTGCAGAACTTCACGAAATGCCCGATCACCCACTACAAATCGCATGGCTGCTTCGGCGACATTCCGAATAGTTCCAGTCTGTCCTCGCACTTTAAACAGGAATTTTAGCGGGTCCTTAATTTTATATTGGACAATCCATTGAACGTCCGCAATATTTAAGTCACCGGTCAGCATCCAGGATTCATCACTATACTGAGTTTTCGAATAGATGGTTTTTACTCCCGGACGCGCCGTCCGAAAACCAAATTCCTCTTTCCATTGATAATCCACCCGAACCGTATAGAGCTTGTCAATACCCCAGGGGAATTTTAGATGAAGTCCCGGATAGGTCGTTTTATCATATTTTCCAAATCGCAAGATAACGCCGTTTTCATTGGCGTCAATTGTGTAGAACGACATTGCCACCGTAACGACTAATACAATGAAAAGAGCTGCCGCAACCACCAGCCAGGTCTGGGATGAAGACACCTCAAACTCACTGTCTCCTATTTTAATTTTTTTCCAAGCCATTTCAGCCTCCTTTGTTAGATACTTCTTTAGATGCTTCGCCGTAGACGCGCTACGGGGATTTTTGACTGCTCCCGATATTTTGCCACCGTCCGGCGGGCTATCGGAAAACCCTCCTTTTTCAATAATTGCGCTAAATGATCGTCACTATAGGGTTTGTGTTTATTTTCAGAATCGATGATCTGTTTCAACTTATCTTTAATGATTCGGGTTGAGACCTCCTCTCCGCTGTCATCGACCATTCCTTCGTTGAAAAAATATTTTAATTCATATATTCCCGAACTCAGCTGAACATATTTCCCATTTGAAACGCGACTGATAGTGGAAATATCCATATTAACATCTTCCGCGATGTCCTTCAGGATCATCGGTCTCAGCGGATTCCGGGGATCATCAAAAAAACTACGTTGACGGTTGATTATTGCTTGCATTACTTTGATCATCGTCAGGCGGCGCTGGTGAATAGATTGAATAAACCATTTCGCCATGTCGATCTTCTTCTTGAGATAATGTCTGGCTTCCGTTCCGAGCTTCTTACCATTGGATATCATCTGTAAATAACCGGAATTAATGCGCAACTCCGGAACTCTGGAGTCATTTACTTCAATGACAAATTCGTCACCCACTTTTTCAACAATCAAATCCGGCAACACATAATTCGGATCGGAACCAAGCAGTGAAACGCCGGGCTTCGGATTAAGTTTCATTACCGTATCCTGTACCTGCTGGATCCGTTCTCTGTTCCACCCAAGACTTTTTATTATTCGCTGAAAGCGCCGATTAGCGAAATCATCAAAATGATCCTGAATAATTAAGATAGCATCATCGACATTTTCCATTTGCCTGAGTTGTATAAGCAGGCATTCCTGTAAATCACGGGCGCCGATCCCGGGTGGGTCCATCTGTTGAATCTGTTTTAATACCATTTCGACCACTCGGGGAGAAACGGATAAACTATACGCAATATTCTCTATAAGGATTGTTAAATATCCTCGTTCATCAATATTCCAGATCAATTCATTAGCGATTTTTTCTTCGATCGGTTTTAGATTCATCAATTTCAATTGATCGAATAAATGATCCACGAGCCCCCGCGGAGAAACCTGAACCGGTCGGTATTCTTCCTTACTGCGATCATATTCTACTTTTGCCTCATAATCATTATTTTGAGGGAATATCTCTTCCCAGTCTATCTCGTTCTCGTCATCCTGATCCGATTCTTTCTCTTCCTCAACGGGCTGCTCTTCCGGTTCTATTTCTTCCAGTACCGGATTCTGCTCCAGTTCCTGAGTAACTTTCGCTTCAAGCGCCAATGTTGTCAATTGCAGGATCGTCGATTGTAAAATTTGCTGCGGTGTTAAGCGAAGTTCCTGAGTGAGTCTTTGAACCTGAGTTTGAGATAGCTGCATTATCTGTCCAGTCGGAAACCGTTTCCTAAATATAGCCGTTTGGCATCTTCATCATTTGCTAAATATTCCGATGAGCCGGCTTTTAATATATTACCTTCAAACATCAAATACGATCGATCGGTTATTGATAATGTTTCATGCACATTATGATCGGTGATCAACACCCCAATGTTCCGGTCTTTTAATCCGAGGATGATCTTTTGGATATCTTCGACAGCTATGGGATCGACGCCAACAAAGGGTTCGTCCAGTAAAATAAAGTCGGGATTCGTTACCAGTGCACGGGTTAGTTCTGTTCGCCGACGCTCGCCGCCGGACAGCGTGTAGGCTTTACTTTTTCGGTATTTCCTAATGTTCAATTCATCCAGTAAGACTTCAAGACGTTCCATCTGTTCTTTTCGGCTAATCCCCAGGGTCTGCAGAACCAGCAGTAAATTTTCTTCCACCGTTAGTTTGCGAAACACGGATGGTTCCTGAGATAAATAACCAATTCCCAGCTGAGCCCGTTTATACATGGGTAAGCCGGTGATGTCCCGGTCATTGATAAATACTTCACCGGAAGATGGTTTGACCATTCCGGTGAACATATGAAACGTGGTCGTTTTGCCAGCCCCATTAGGGCCTAATAAACCGACGGCTTCGCCCTTGCCGACTTCGATGGAGATATGATCAACGACTGTTCGTTTGCCATAAATTTTAGTGAGGTATTTACCTCGTAGAATTTTTTTCTGAGTTGTAGCTTCTTCCAAAATCACCTAAAATTCATTTTAATGTTCGATCCGTAACCCCGGCGGGTTTTTCAATTATCCAGTTCTTCAGGTCGGAATCAGATTCAAACCCAATTCCGGTAAGCGTATCAAAATCACTAATCAGCGTGATAAATACCTTCGACAAGATCCGTTCCCGTTTATGATCCCAGCGCAATTCTTCGGTAAACAGAGTCACACCGCTATCCGAAACGACAACCACGTTACCTTCCGCAATCAGATCATTCGTGCTTTCGTTAACGCGGGCACGCAGGGATTTCAGATGAGAAATATGTGACTGATTTTCATTGAAGAAATCAACATCCACCGATCCATCCAATACAACCACTGATTCATCGTTGTTTTTTGTAAAATGTCCGGCAAGAACAGTAGCCTTTTTTTGACCATCCTTCGTCAAAATGATTTCAGTATTCCAACTTTCCTGATCGGGATATTGTTTTTCCTCCACGCTGACAGCGTCTTCTTCCATCGTAGAACAGGAAAAATAGAATAAAATCGATATCAGGTAGATAACAAAATTTCTCATGCCATTATTCCATAGCGCAGGATATCATGGATATGAATGATCCCCACTGGTTTGCCGGTTTTCTCTCCATCATACACAAACAGATTTGTGACCGAGTATTGTTCCATTTGATACAACGCTTCAATCGCAAGAGTAGCCGAGTTTATTGACTTTGGATGTGATGTCATAATATCTTTCGGAGACATAATTAGAAAATTCTTCGTTTGTTCCAATCCTCTCCGCAAATCACCATCGGTAATGATGCCCGCTAAATTTTCATCCTCATCCAAAATACCGACGACTCCAAGACCCTTTTTTGTCATAATGAACAGCACATGCTTCATCGTATCCTTCAAGTAAGCAAGTGGAATCTTATCACCAGTATGCATTAGATCGTGGACAGTGGTAAGCAATCGTTTTCCCAAAGTACCTCCCGGATGAAGTCCGGCAAAGTCTGTTTCTTTAAATTTGCGTTTATCCATCAGGGCAACCGCCAGGGCGTCTCCCATTGCCAGTGTGACAATTGAACTGGCAGTTGGTACAATTCCAAGCGGACAGGCTTCTTCTTTGACGCTGGTATCTATGACAATATCACATTTTTGGGAGAGTGAAGAATCACATTTTCCAATAAATCCGATAACAGGAATTTTTAATTTTTTAACATATGGAATCATGTAAATAATTTCACTGGTTTCACCGCTATTTGAAATCACAATCAATGCATCATGTTTGCGGACGCCGCCTAAATCGCCATGTCCGGCTTCATAGGCATGAATAAAAAAACTGGGAGTACCGGTCGATGATAATGTTGCGGCGATTTTTCGTCCGATCAGTCCGGATTTGCCCACGCCGGTTAAGATGACTTTTCCACTTATATGATACAATAACTCAATAGCCTTTTTAAAATTTTCATCGATCCTGTTTTCCAGATCAGCGATTGCTCTGGATTCAACCCGAATAAGTCCTCTGGCTTTTTCTAAGTAGGATGATGGCATAAATTATGAATCCTTATATGTATCTTTTGTTACTTTCTCAACGGCAATATCAAATTTGTTCTGGGCTTTGAGAATTAATTCAATGACTTCCCGAACAGCTCCCTGACCACCCTTTGCCCTGGTAACATAGATCGCGGTTTTTTGTACTTCCGGTAAGGCATTGGCAACGGCAATTCCGACACCGACCCGGCGAATCAACGGAATATCCACAAGATCGTCGCCGATATAGACAATTTCCGAATCATCAAGATGAAACGACTCCCTGATTTCCCGATAAGGTTCAATTTTTGCAAGATTACCCTGATAAAGGTGTTCCTCAAGCCCCAATTCACGCATGCGATGGGTAGTCACCCCGGAATTCCGACCGGAGATGATCGCTAATGGAAAATTTACAGCTTTTAGAAGAGCGATTCCAGCTCCATCTAAAACATGGAACTGTTTGAATTCATTTCCGTTATCACCAATGTAGAGTGAACCATCGGTAAAAACACCGTCCACATCCGCAATCAGCAGTTTAATTTTTTGCAACCGGGTTGTAAGATCATCTTTCCTCATAAAAACCCTTCACTGTGTCTTTTATAGCTATAAGCTCCGAAAGTAGTTTTGAAAGCTGATCGAGTGGAAATTGACTTGCCCGGTCGCTTTTTGCCCGATCAACGTTATCATGCACCTCTATAAAAATTCCATCCACTCCCGCGGCAACCATTGCCCGGGCAATATGTGGAATATATTCTCTGTCTCCACCGGTAGTCTGACCCCCGGGAATTTGAGCGGAATGAGTCGCGTCAAAAATGACCGGGTAGCCGGTTTGTTGCATAATGGGAATTGCACGGACATCCGAGACAAGTCCGCCATACCCGAAGCTGGTTCCTCGGTCAGTCAGTAGAATGCGTTTATTTCCGGTGGATTCGATTTTTTCTACAATGTGTTTTATATCATGAGGTGCAATAAATTGCCCCTTTTTGACATTAATTGCTTTACCGCTGTTTCCAGCGGCAAGCAGCAGATCGGTTTGGCGACACATGAATGCGGGTATTTGCAAAACATCCACTACTTCCGCCGCCGGAATCACTTGCGACGTTTCATGAACATCGGTTAAGACGGACACATCGAATTCCCGCTTTACTTCGGCAAGGATCTTCAAACCATGCTCAAGTCCCGGTCCCCGGTAGGATTCAATCGATGTGCGGTTGGCTTTATCGAATGACGCCTTAAAAATAAACGGTGCCTGTAATCTTGCGGTCAATTCTTTCAACTGCTCCGCCATGTACAGGGTGTGATCACGACTCTCGATCACACAGGGACCCAGGATAAACAAAAGCGGTTGATCTTTGCCGACCTTGATGGAATCGATAGTAACGTTAGTCATGTTTCATATGCTCTTTATGATAATGTATTGCCGCTTTCACAAATTCACGGAAAAGCGGGTGCGCCTTACTAATACGGGACTTTAATTCCGGGTGAAACTGACAGGCGACAAACCATGGATGATCGCGCACTTCGATCATTTCTACCAAATCCAGATCTCTATTCATGGCTCCAATAATCAATCCTTTTTCAATCAAGCGGGTCAAGAACTCATTATTAACTTCATAGCGATGGCGGTGTCGTTCCGTAATGTCCTTTTTTCCATATATTTTAAAAGCCTTCGTACCGGATTGTATCTCGGCCGGATAGGCTCCCAGACGCATGGTGCCGCCTTTACCGGAAATGCTTTTCTGAGCTTCCATCAGATCAATTACCGGAAATTTTGTATCACTGTTAAATTCCGTACTGTTGGCATCTTCCATGCCGCTAACGTTCCGGGCAAATTCAATCACAGCACACTGTAATCCCAGACAAATTCCGAAAAATGGAATCTTACTCTCGCGTGCTTTCCTGACAGCAGCTATTTTTCCTTCAATCCCACGCTCACCAAACCCGCCGGGCACTAATACACCATCAACATTTTCAAACAATTGATCTGAATTTTCATAGCGTATATCTTCAGCTTCGACCCAACGAATTTTTACCCGGCAGTCGTTTTCCACACCGGCATGAACAAAGGACTCAATAATAGATTTATAAGCATCATGAAGCTGAATGTATTTTCCACAGACAGCTATTGTTACTTCATTATCGGGATTTTTTATTTTTTTTACTAATTTTTCCAGTGAGCGTAGATCAGATTTTCTCCTTGGTAATTTGAGAGAATCAAGAACCAGATCACCCAGATGCTGAGAATCCAGCATCAATGGTATTTCGTAAATCGTTTCCGCATCGAATGCTTCAATAACGGCTTCTGATGCAACATTGCAAAACAGGGCGATTTTTTTTCGAACCGATTCATCAAGATGGTATTTTGTACGGCATAATAATAGATCCGGTTGAATGCCGATTTCTCTAAGACGTTGTACACTATGCTGAGTAGGTTTGGTTTTTAACTCGCCACTGGATTCAATATAAGGCACCAGAGTCAAATGGACATTTATGCAATTTTCATGCCCCACATCGAGCCTAAATTGCCTGATCGCTTCCAGAAAAGGCAGACTTTCTATATCACCAACCGTACCGCCGACTTCAGTAATAACGATGTTATAATTCTTATTCCTGTTTACCGCAACAATGCGTCGTTTTATTTCATCAGTAATATGAGGAATTACCTGAACCGTGGCGCCAAGATAATCACCTCTGCGTTCCCGTGTAATCACCGTGTTATAAACCTTGCCGGTTGTCGTATTATTCCAGGAACTCATATCTTCGTCGATGAAGCGTTCGTAATGTCCCAAATCCAGGTCGGTTTCGGCGCCGTCCTCAAGCACGTAAACTTCTCCGTGTTGATAGGGACTCATTGTTCCGGGGTCGACATTTATGTACGGATCAAATTTCTGGATCGTGACCTGATAACCTCGCGATTTTAAAAGATAGCCAATGGAGGCGCTGGAAATTCCTTTTCCCAGCCCGGAAATAACTCCACCAGTGACAAAGATATATTTAGTCGTCATCTCAGGCTTCATTGGATTTTAATATCCTCTCCATTTGTTTGACGTCTTCCGGTGTGTCGATCCCTATTGAAAATTTATCGGTTAAAACAACATGTATCCGGTCGCCGTTTTCAAGGATGCGGAGTTGTTCCAGCTGCTCTAATCGCTCCAGAGTCGATGGAGGCATATCAACAAATTGCAATAAATAGGATTTTCGGTATACGTATAACCCGATATGAACCAGGGCAGGATGAGGCTGTAAATACTCTTTCGCTCTAATATAGGGGATATTCCGGCGACTGAAATACAAGGCATTTTGGTGTTTATCGACCAGCGCTTTGACAATATTGGGATTTTCCAATTCTTCATTCCGGATTCCTGCTCTGGCGGCTGTCACAACTTGCAGCTCGAATTTGTGCTTGAGGATATCAATTGCCTGATCGATTGTACTGGCATCCAAAAAAGGTTCATCTCCCTGGATGTTAGCAACGATATCGACGTCCATTGAACGGGCAACAAATGCGCAGCGATCGGTGCCGGAGGGTAAAGCGGATGGCGTCATAACTGCCTCGCCGCCAAACTGCTGAACCACATTTAATATTCGCTCATCATCGGTTGCTACAACCAGTAAATCAAGGTTTGAACATTTTAAAGCATTTTCATAGACATGCCGGATAAGAGGTTTGCCGTCAATTCTCACAAGGGGTTTCCCCGGCAGCCTGGTGGATTGATAACGTGCAGGTATAATTCCGGCTGCCTTCATCGCTTCAACCTGTTAATATCCAACGGAGTTTTAAAAAATGGACCACTTTTCTCAGGTACATTTGAAAGGACCTCTGTCCGGGCAAGTCTGGCGATTTTCTCTATTAGCGCTTTATTCATCTTTATTTTATTTAACCCCATCGCTATCACTACGCCGGGCAATTTACAATTTTTGCTATCCTAAAGCAAGCAAAGCTAAATAAGTGGCACAATTATTGTCACACATTGAAAATCCTTTAAAGGAACTTGACAAAGATGTAATTTATATAAGGAAGGTTGGAGTAAAAGCTGAAACCAATTTGATCCGGCGGCTGTCGAACTAAAAATTGGTTTAGCCGCTTCGCTACGGAGTAGTCCGAAGGACTTCCTATGGAACAACCCCATAAACAGAGCAAAGCAAAAATACCACTGCAAATAGCATATTGCACCTAACCTGGATAAACCAGAATTTCAAATTGTAAATTGCAAACTTCAAAATGCAAATTTTAAGAGCGCTTTCTCTAATCTCAGCCTCCGAAAATAGTTTGTGTCACAGGTGTATCTGAAAAAATTTGATATTTAATATCACTACTGTCCGGACGTTGAAATTTTCAAAGGCATCTAATTTGTTTAAATACATTAATATATATAACCAAATTTAGTGTTATCGATTTGAAACCGTATTTATATTATTGCC
>Ga0265594_1002222_pt1 | contig 14110 bp, 15 predicted proteins | sample saktaG_11_FD_190147 | JGI IMG/M metagenome (GOLD analysis project Ga0265594, IMG submission 190147) | Saline water microbial communities from Sakinaw Lake, British Columbia, Canada - sak_2011_5_24_80m | ecosystem: Environmental > Aquatic > Non-marine Saline and Alkaline > Saline ... | reverse complement strand
CCACTCACTCAAGCGGGCAGAGGCTGCATCATGGAAGGATTGTAAAACAGGGAAATAAATTTTTGCGCTGGGCACTGACCGAAGCAGCCCAGACTTCAGTAAGATGCTCTTAAGTATTTTAGATACCACTACAGCAGGATAAGGTCCAGAAAGAATGCCAATTCTGCTACCATTGCTGTAGCCAGAAGAATGGCCGAAGTCATATATGTAATGTTAAAAGAAGGTAGAGAATATATTGAAAAACCTGTAGATATAAAATAATGGCTGCCCTCATGGTTCTATAACCGTCAAGGGTTGCCAAGTTGATTAGGGAGCCGCAACCGGAGAGCTATTGTGTACTAGTTAGGTACGAATAGATGAATGATTTTTAGATCATTTTAATAGTAACTTTGTATCAGATGGTTTTTATTAATATATTTTTAAATAGGTTAAGAGGTGCACTTTGTTTTCTTAAATAATATTATTTAGATCATTAAAATAATTATTGACAAACATTTTCATAGATAGAACCAGGATTATTGGTTCAGATAGAGATATTTTTATACCAGAATTGAGATTCCAGTCTTAGATTCTATTTAATCTATTATGTAATAAACTATTTATATATGACTATTTCAACAAATAATATAAAAATAGCTAAATATACTTCCCGGTTACATTTGATAAAAATATTACACTTTTAATAATTATTTTATAAAAATGGTATAATTTCAGTTAATTTATCAATTAGTTTTTCACTGGAGGTATTATGAGGAAAAATAAATTATATATAGTCCTTGTTATCCTAACCATCATCTTCCTTTTTGCTACAGCTGCAGTATGCACCCAGTGTGGAGTCCTGGGAGATGAAGGGGAAAAGTCAGCAGATGCAGATGATAGTGAAAAGCCTGAAGAAGCAGATGATAGCGGAAAAAAAGAAGAATCTAAAGACACTGATGGTGATGAAAATGATAGTGATAAAAAAGATGAGCCTAAACCAGAAGATAAAAAAAGTGATGATGAAAATGAGCCACCAGTTATAGCTGGTATTTATCTTGATGGTCTTGATCCTGCTGTCTGTGATTTTTCTGCAAATGGGGTACACACAGTCAGAGCTGACGCTACAGATCCGGAAGGCGGCAATCTAACTTTTAAATGGAGCGGAGACGGAACTATTGCCGGTGAAGATACTAATCCTATGAGCTGGACTGTACCTGGCTCAGAGGGCCGCTATGAAATTACAGTAGAAGTTACAGATGATAAAGGCAGTAAAGCTACTATGACAGCAGATATATTTGTTATCTTCGAGTTAGTGGAACCACCAGAAAGGGCAGTAATACTTGATATTGAGATACAGGGCAGTAATGATGGCAAATATTATCCAAATACTAATTACAAGATTAAAATTACTGTTGAGGATCCGCTTGATGAAATAGTTAGATATCAGTACAATATAGGTACTTGGGGGGGTCAATTTGGTAGCGATCCTTTATTGGATATATTCATCCCAGATACTGCGGGAGACATTGATATAGTAGTGATTATTTTGGATAAGGATGATCATATAATAGATAATAAAACGGAAACAATACATATTGAATCCTAATAGTTATTTGGATAATTAAATGTTAACTAAATTAAAACAAAGATAGAAATTGTATAATTTCAAAGTGTAGTTGGTTGTCCATAGCGAACAAAGTTAGAACCAGGATTATAGGGTTAGATGGAGATATTTTTATACCAAAGTTAAGTTTTTAGTACCTTTATTATCTACCCCACCATTTTACTCACTATTTATTGGCTGCCCCGAGTTACGAAATTTCGAACCATTTTGTGTGTCCAGATTAGGCAGATATGTTCAGCAGGAGTTAGTCCTGTCAGGGTAAAAGCCAGAAGCCCTGTAGCTTGAATAGCAAAGATAAGGGAAACCAAAATCTTTGAAGCCTATTGACAAAGTCACCTTAGGGGTGATGAGCAAGCTACCAGGCCGTAACGAAAGTAAACGCATAGGTGGCCTCGTAATCGAAAAACTCTGGAAGCCGAGCCTGCAAATTGGAGGCGAAGGCAGCATAGACAAACTAAACTGGTATGCGTTTGTTCTATTCCAGCGGGGTGATAGCGACAGCATGGTAACAAGGACATATCAAGCAACTGGAGAAGCCCTCCTTGTCCCAAGAAGAAAGGCTTGGAGCAGGTAAGCTCTATAACCAGTAACCGCTGGGAAGTGGGATTATGACAAGAGGGTGGCGGATGGGTCTGTATTAGCTAAGAACCGGAGTAATGTCTGGGGAGCAAAGAGGCCCTATTGTTAAAGAAGTCTTTTGACTAAAATGGGAGGCAGGGACGAGATGATAAAGGCGTCCGTAAATCTGCAGGAATTAAGGAGAAAGATATACCTAAAGGCGAAGTCTGATAAGACATGGAGCATCATGGCTTCGGTTGGGACAGGTGGAGTAGAGCTTGGTTTAAGGTAATGCCAAGCTTGAAAGCGCTGCCAATACGATAGGTCACATAAACTTTTAGGTGAAGTTAACAAGAAAGCCCAGTTCGGGAAATCCGAACGCTGGGTTTGATGTGGCGGGAGCTGGAAACGTACTGAAATATTTCGGTGGCGCGCCTGCTCTCGACCCTACTTAAAAGATTTAATTACTTTAAAAGGTTTTAAATCCTTTAAGATAAAGCTACCATAACTTTTTCTGCAAACTTTTTTATGTTTTCAGTATTTATCTTTGATACAGATTCTGTAGTTTCTGATGCTTTTTGTATCATATTTCTAAACATTGGGTTCATCTTATCCAAGTTAAACTCATAGCCAAAGTAACCTTTAGCTATTGCTTTATCAAGAAGCTCCTGTGGAAACCCTTTTTTTATCTCATTTTCCCAGTTTTCATCTGATCCACACATAAAGACACCAGTTTTTATATTTAAAAGGGTATTTAAATTTCTTTTTACAAATTTTTTTACATAAGCATTCATTCTTGCAATAAGAAAAGACCCTCCTACTACAACCAAATCATAATTTTCCGAGTTTACTCTTTTGTCCTTTTTAAGATCTACAGTTTCAACCTCATAATTTTTTCCCCTTAGTATCTCTACAAGAATGCCTACACATTTTTCTGTAGTACCAAACCTTGTTGCATAAGCAATCAATACTTTCATTTTAATATCTCCCTGTCTTATAATATAAAGAAAATTATAAAGTAAAATCTTTAATAATCAATATCACTATTTTAATTTTAAACTTTAAACAAAAGGTATGAAGATATATTCTTTGCGATATAGTTCCGATTTCATAAAGTGGTTAATTTTTACTGCCATAGAGTTCCTATTATATACAAATAAATACTATATAGAAATATTGAATAATATATACTATTATTGTTAAAAAGCTTCCAGTAATAATTAGTCCAATTGAAGCTACAAAGTTACTACATCAACCACACCTAAATTTATGCAAAATTTTCTATTTAAAAATCCAGAGCATCTTGCCATGCAAATGTTTTATCCTACTCTTTTTAAACGCCTTAGAATGGATTCTAGCACTTCATATTTGCTGTTTTAGCTACTCAATTAAAATTCGCTAAAAAAACAGAATTTTTCTTTATAGCATGAGTTATAATAACAAACTAAAATAACAAACTAAAAGAATAAAGGTTTTTGTTATTATATGTTAATATAATAAAATATTTTAATAATAAGAAAACAAAAATATAAAAATGTATAAAGATAGAGATAAATGTCATGTACGTAGTCTAGAATTAGTGATTGACGAGAAATATAAAGAAGCAGGGAAGGCTTTTAAAAAGGCTCTGGAAATAGATAAAACATATGTCGAGGCTTGGTCTAATCTTGGAGCTAGTTTAATAAAACAATAGGTTATTGACTCTGTGTTAACAGTCTAAAATTTTATTATCTTATTATACGGAAGGTTGTTATGAAAAAGAGTAAATTATATGTAATTGTTGCTATTTTAACTACAATTTTCCTTTTTGGTACAGCTGCTTTTTGTAACCAGTGTGGAGTAAATCCTGAGGAAGAAAAAGAAGATATAGAAGAAGCTGAAGAGGAGAAAGCAGCAGAAGAAAGGAGGGAAGCCGAAGAGGAGAAAGCAGCAGAAGAAAGGAGGGAAGCCGAAGAGGAGAAAACAGCAGAAGAAAGGAGGGAAGCTGAAGAGGAGAAAGAAGCAGAGGAAGAAGAAGGTGAAGAAATCCCGGAAGAACCACCAGAAGAAAATCATCCCTCAATTATAGAAACGATTCTTGTATATGATACAGTTGTTGAAGGAAAAGATGAAGTTGAAGTAAAAGGAGTTGAAGCTATTTTTACAATTGAGGCTTCTGACATTGATGGTGATGAATTAACTTATACTAATGATTGCAATGGTGGTGATGTAAGTAAAATTGAAATAATTGATGGTAGTGTGAAATTTGGCTGGAAGTCACCAAATAAAGTAGGTTTGTATGAAATAATTATAAAGGTATCAGATGGAAAAGGAGGAATTGCAGAGCGAACTGTTATTTTAAAAGTAATAGGAGGAAAAGAAGAGACTGTTGGTAAATTTCAAGTTGAAAAAACTACAGAATTTGAATATGAATTTGAATATGAATAAGTAAATATTTATTTACCTAGGAGCCTATGATGATTATAAATATCTAACTTTTACCGTATTAAGTAAATAGGCTTTTCGCAAATAAACTTATATTTTAATTGATCCCCCCCCATTTTCGTCGCTTCCAGGAGCATCCCAGCGCTTCATGTTTGCTGTTTTAGCTATTCCAGCAAAATATCGCCAAAAAATAGATTTTCCATTGACACTATTTCAACTTTTTACTATATTAAAATTGTTCTTAGAATGTAGGGCAACTTCCAGAGCCAATTGAAATTTGCAGACGAAAGAATGTGAAAAGTACAGGAAGCGATGGATGGGTCCCATTAAAGTTCTAAGGATTGACCCCAAGATGTTGATTAACCTAAAGCGTAAGCTAAGGTGAAAAATAACTTGGGGTTTTTCTTTTTTTTAAATAGTTTTCACCACCATTAATCTGTACCCAAAATTAAAATACCTTTTACAAAATCCTTAATCATACCCAAAAAAGACTAAGTGCTAAAAACTATGGAAGACCTTATAATGAAGTAATGAAAGAAACTGGGGAAAGATACATTAACAATAATTATAAGAAAAATTTAGTCAAAGAGTTTGAGAAACTATAAAAGATATAATTGTGAGTAATAAACCAATACTTTATTCATATTTTAAAAAGACAGCAGATGTTCTTTTATCTGAGTATAATCGTTCAAAAGAGCAAAATACTTCGGCCAATCTTGGGAAAAACAGAGAGTATTTTTGTAAAGAATTTTTATCAAAAGTACTACCTCCTAAGTTATCCATAAAATCTGGTGAGATATGGGATTCCCAAAAAAATAAAACAGGTCAACTTGATGTAGTGATTTTGAGAGATGATGCCCCCTCTTTACATATTGGCTCTGACGATATTTATTTAGCCGAAGGTGTCTTTTGTGTCATTGAAGTTAAATCAAATTTAACTAGAGGAAAAGTTATTGAAGCTGGAGAAACATTAACAAAAGTAGATAACCTAAAAATTAATGTCGGTGCACAAATAAGCACTGGACCTAAATTAAATAGACCGCTTAGGATAATTTTTGCTTATGAAGGTGCTACATGGGATACAATTATTGATGAATTAAATAAAAATAGTTGGACTGAGATTTTTGATTTAATTTGTATACTAAATCGTGGCACTCTTTTAAATAAAGGTAGTTTTCTAAACTGGTCATCTGAAGAAGACTTTCTACCAATTGATAGTAAATCAGCCTGTTTGGGTTATTTATACTTATATTTGATTTCGTATGGAACAAGTTTTTTAGGTAGGAGCATTACACTAAACACTTATTTTGAACTATTTGATAATTGGATTGATAATTAAATTATTTTTTGCTATATAATTCGCTTTTCCCTTGACCCCTACAAAACCATGTTATGCACTACATATAATACACAAAATGTAAAATTCTCATTTAAATAACCATTATATGGGTATTAAATATCAACATTTTGTTTGAAATTATTTTTTGTGATATAGTTCTGTTTTTGTTCACTTAGCATTATTAGATGCGATATAGTTCCTATTTTGTATGTATTAGGAGCTATTGGCAGGATATTGCTCATATAGCCATGACATGCATACCTGAAAATGGCTAGCCAGGGAGGATTCGAACCGTAAATAATGTTAAAATAAATAAATCAGCCCCAGTTCCATATAATAGAAGACGAAAGTCCCAGGAGTTTAAACAGGTCTTGGGCAAGGCTTACACAAAGGATACATGAGGTAGATCTCCTTGTCTGTCCAGAGTGCGGAGGGGATATGAGAATAATTTTCACGTATTGCCTGCTCAAGTATTGTAATTTCTGATGTTTTTTGGATCTGACAACCTTGATTACATTTACTTTTTGCTGTTTATAGACTGGTGATCCAAAAGCAAATTCTTATAATCCTATAAATTTTCATGTCTGCATTCGTCAGGTTTAATATGGCTTCATTAGTAATGGATTTTGAGTAAAATTTAGGGAAATTTTTTAGATAACCTAACATATTATTGATTTTTTTCGTTTATATATAGCAGATTATAAATTTATGGAAGGAATAAAATGAAAGTACTAAAAAAAGTTATGATTGCAGTTGTAGTTATTGCGGTTGTTTCTCTTGGATCTGTAGGGTCTATATATGCCTACCAGAAAGAAGAAGTGAAACAAAATACTCGCGAAGAAAGATTTTTAGCTGATGGAACGGAATATGGATATGGTTTTAGATACAATCATAAAGAGAATTGCCAGAATGATTGTGAATGCTTAAAGAATGAATATCATTATTACCATAATCATAGCTATCAGCACCAGACAAATAATGACTGCGAGGAGGACCGTCAATTGAATGAGCATAAATATAGTCATAATTATAATTATCAAAATGATAAAGAGACAGAGTATTCTGGAAATGGGCATGGCAGTGGAAGCAGGAGGAATAAATAGTGAGGTTAAAAATAAAATTAAAAGTAATAGTAGATATATTTTTACTGCTGGCCATGATAATAAGCGCAGTAACAGGAGTACTATTACTATTAAGTCCTTCAGGACCGGGTACCCGGGCGGGAATTTCTGTCTCTCTATTTGACTTTACCAGCAGAAGTTCTTTAAAACTGTTTCACGATTGGAGTTCGATATTATTAATTATTCTTATTGTTTTTCACCTAATGCTTAATTGGAATATTATCACGAGATACATCAGAAGTGTTTTTGTGGTATCCAGGAAATAAAGTTGTGAAAATTATTAAAATAGTATGTAATTATGTTTAATATTGAATATTGAATAGTTAAATAGTGTAAATGGAAAACATAAATTCATACTTGAAAAGGTATAAAAATAGTGGTGATAAAATATGGTTTGAAAAAATTTATCATCACTATATGCCTAAGATTTACAGGTTCTATTATTTTAAACTAATGGACAAGCAGACAGCAGAAGATTTAACCAGCGAGCTGTTTATTAGAGTATACAGGGGATTAGGAAAAACCAATTTAAACAGTAAGACCTTTAAGGTGTGGATTTACAGGATAGCAAATAACCTCCTAATTGATTATTTTAGAAAAATGGGTAAGGTTGATGAGTATAATATAGCTCCTGAGGAGTTTGATAATTTAACAAAGGACAGTTTTTCCAGAAATAGCTCTTTTATCAAAGGAGAGTTAGGTTTAGAAAATCACAAACTGGCAGCAGCTATAAACAGGCTTTCAAAACTTCAAAGGGATGTAATATTGCTAAAATTTGTAGAAGAGATGGACTATGATACCATAGCGCGTGTTTTAAAAAAGAGGAAGGCAACTGTAAGAGGGATAGTGTTTAGGGCTATTACAAAGTTAAAAACAGAAATTAAAGAAGAACATGAGTAAGAAACTAGAAAAAATATTTAACAAGTGTATAAGTTTGATAGATAAGGGATACAGTATAGAATACTGTCTTAAAAAATATAGTGATTGCAGAAAGGAACTTGAAGAATATTTTGCTACGGTAAAAGAATTAGGGAAGCTAAAGGGAGTAAAGCCAGACAGTAAATATACAAGCAACAGTTTAAATAAGATTTATGCTTCTTCTACAGAAACTAAAGAGATAAAAGTACCGAAAACTGGTAGAATCAGGGTAGGTACAGCTATTTTAAAGCCGGCACTGATTTTTTTAGCAGTATTTGTTTTTATTAGTTTTTCCTTTGCTGGAACTGTTTATGCCTCCCAGGGTAGCATACCAGGTGAGATTCTCTATCCGGTTAAAAGGTCCGCAGAAGACATAAGACTATTATTATATCCTGAATCTATGAAAGGCTCATTACATTATAAGTTTTTAAATAACAGAGTATTAGAGGCAGATATATTGCTGGAAACAGGAGAAAGTCTGGATATTGAAATAATAGAAGAATTGTTAGAAGAAGCTGATGGTGAGTTTGGGGAGTGTAAAAGATATGGCTATTTCAACAGCAGTAGTGAAGAAGATGCTGCCAAGATGATGGAAAAAGTCAGACAAAAATACCAGAATAGATATAGGGAAAGGCATAAAGAGAAGGATGGGGTAGAAGAAGAAACAAAGAATGATAGCGAATGCTTTCGGGAGGAAAATACCGGCCAAAATAATGAGCAAGGCAGTATAGAAGAAAATGGAGAAAGCTCTCCGGGTAAGCAAAATAATGAGGAGGGGAAACAACAAGAGATGAAAGAGCATGAACAGCAAAAAGGAAAAGAAAACCATGAATAGGTATATTTTAATTGTATATCAAATGAATTTTTAGAAGATTTACTTGAAGAAGGTTTTAGGCTGAGAGAGAAAATTTATTTAAAGATTATTAAAGAATTGAAAGGAGAATTTTTTTTCAGGACTTTTTCATCTTTAACAGTCGCAGTATTGTAGATATTTCTTACTGTTTTCATATATTAATTTTATATACATAAATTTAGCTATTTCTGTATAATAATATAAAATAAAATTTTAATTTTCCTGAATATAGATTTATTTCAAAAAATTTTAAATTCTTTTTTAGCTTATACATAAATTCTATAGCTGGAATTATTGTTCAAATGATATTATAGCAACTGAAACTTTTTTGAATAATAAAATATATTTTGTTCCTGGGGTTCTGGTCAGAAAATTTTTAAAAAATAAAATTTATATTAGTAATATTTAAAATTAAGAGGTTTTTTATGAAAACTTATCTGGAATGTATCCCTTGCATAATAAGACAGTGTTTAAATACTTTAAATTTAATTCACTGTAGTGAAAGTGTAAGTATAAAAGCAATGAGAGAGCTTTTAAATAATTTGAGTAATATAGATTATGATTTACCACCAGCTTATAATTCTGATATTGCTTACAGCATAAGCGGGGGACTGGCAGGAGTAAAAGATCCATATTATAAGCTGAAAAAAGAATGTAATAAGTTAGCCCTGAAAATATACCCAAGGCTAAAAGAAATTGTTAAGTTGGCACCTGATGGATTATATGCTGGAGCAAAGGTAGCAGTAGAGGGTAATATAATTGATTTGGGGATAAGTAAAAATAGGGATAAATCTATGGATGTAGAGAAAATTATAGATGATATAAAAAATATGCCTTTAGGTGTTGATGATTTTGATAAGTTTAGAGAGTCATTAGGGGAGGCAGAAAACATTTTATATATAGGTGATAATGCAGGAGAGCTGGTTTTTGATAAGATTTTTATAGAAGAGTTGGTAAGGCTGGATAAAAATATAGTTTTTTCTGTAAAATCAGGCCCAATAATAAACGATGCTACTATGGAAGATGCAGAAGAGGTTGGTCTTTGTAGTTTGGTGAAAGTTATAGAAACAGGAAATGATAAGATTGGAGTTAATTTTGAGTATATGTCAAATGAATTTTTAGAGGAGTTTAGAAAAGCGGATCTTATAATAAGCAAGGGCCAGGCTAATTTTGAAACACTTGACAGTATAGATGCAAATATTTTTTTTATACTAAAAGCAAAATGCAACATAGTTGCCCGTAAATTAGGTGTAAATTATTTGGATGTTGTTATTATAAAAAGAAAACCCGAGTGGGGAGATAGAAATAATAATTTTTAAATATATAATTTCAAAAACTGTAAAGATTATTAGAAATAAGTTTAATTGGCCTGAGCATAATGTCCTATTGAAAATCCAGGGTTTTTAACTTACCTGATAAAAGAAAGATAAAAAATTAATTAGTATTGTTTAATGAAAAGAGCAGTATTGACCTAATAGGATCAGATACCTTTTAAATTATTAAACTGTATATTATAATTTACTCTTGTTTTATTGTATTTTAAAAGGGGATAAGTTGAATGATTCAAATGCATTAAAAAGAGCAGGTTATGTACTTCTTTTACTTGGGCTCGCAGTTGGGTCTCTATTTGATATTCTTTTTTATAACAAGACATTAGGTATTTCATATCCTATTTTTATTGTTTCACTACTGCTGGTTTTATTCATCAGCATGAAGACCTCTAAAGTCTCTGTAAATAAAAGGGCATGGGTTCTTATAGTTCCAATACTAGCGCTTTCTGTAACATTTTGTATCTATTCAAATATGGTGCTCAGGATTTTAAATTATTTATTAGTTCCTGTTTTAATGATTGTCCTAGCTGTGCTTGTAGCAAATATAAATAAGGCTCATTGGTCTGATCTTAGGTTTATAGCAGATATGATAAAAAGAGTATGCATACCCTTTGGAAGTATTCATAAGCCATTTACAACTTTTTTTGGGATGATTAGCTTAAATACAAAGGATAAAAGGAAGACAGTGGCACTAAAGATTTTCATTGGAGTCATTATTTCAGTTCCTATTTTAGCTCTTGTTATATGGCTTCTTTCTTCGGCAGATATTGTCTTTAAAAATCTTTTTACCGATATTCCATTTTGGAATATAACCAAGCATATCTTAATAATTTTAGTAATTTCGATTTATGCATTTTCCTTTATATTTAGTATATTTAAGGCAAAGGAATCGAATGAAAAAAAGATGTATGGTAAGATAAAGTGGAAGTTGTTTATAGATCCTACAGTTTTACTTACCATACTGTCACTTTTAAATATTGTATATATTATTTTTGCAGTAATTCAATTTGCTTATTTATTTGGTGGGAATACTTTTATACTTCCATCATCTTTTACTTATGCAGAATACGCAAGGAGAGGTTTTTTTGAACTTATTATAGTAACAGTTATTAATTTTGCGATACTGTTTTTTAGCATCACTTTTGTAAAAAAAGAAAGCAGGAAAGCAAGTACTGTTATCCGTGCTTTTCTTTCAGCTCTTGTAATTTTTACATTCATATTACTTATTTCTGCATTTTATCGAATGGTATTGTATGAAATGGCGTATGGTTATACATACCTTAGGATTTTCGTACAGGCATTTATGATTTTGTTGTTTGTCCTTTTTATTATAAATCTTGTGTATATATGGTACAGCAAGATGCCTATTGTAAGTGTATATATTTTATGTTCCCTTATTTTATTTGTAATTCTTAATTTTGCCAATGTGGATGTAATAATTGCAAGGAATAATATAAATAGATATTACAGTACGGGAGAGATTGACGTAAATTATTTAGAGAGGCTTTCATGTGATGCTGTTGCTGAGACGGCAAGGCTCCTTGATTGTAAGGATGAAGAGATTGTGGCACAGGTTAAAAATTATTTTGAAAGAGAAAAGGAAATACTTGCTAAGCAAAGCGACTGGCAGAGTTATAATCTTTCTAAGATTAAGGCACAAAAAACCTTGGATGAATATACCAAGTAATTAGTAATTATATAGTTAAGGTGATTCTAGTAATAAGTCTAAAGACTAGTCATTTCCAAGGTTTAAATACTGTCTTTTATAATTTAAAACCTGTTTCTTAAAAAAATTCTTGATCTCTTCTTTTTTGTATTCTTCTTGAACAAAATCTATTGTGAAATCTTTCAAGTCTTCAAAATAGGTTAATTGAGATAATAGTAACTTTTCAGAAAATTCACCGCTAAATTTTTCTTTAGTATCTTTTATTATTTCATTTAAAGGAAATTTATTATTTAATATAATAAATAGGTCTATATAATCTCTATATTCAGGGCGTCTGCCAATTGCATAAGCCTTATCAGATGCAATGTCCTTATAAGAAGAAACTACCAGTGACTTGTGCTCTAAGGGTTTATATTTTCTTTTAAAGGGAAAATAAATAAAAGAGATTTTTATTTTATTTGATACTGTAAATGTTAATTCACCACTATTGTTAATTAATACTTGAATATCTAAGTTAAAAATACGAGAAGCTAGTCTAAGAAAATCTTCAGGGAGTTGGAAAGGAAAAAATAAATCGAAATCATAGGATTTACGGTAATAAAACTGCAGCATTAATGCTGTTCCGCCTGCAAGTACTCCGCCCTTTAAAAAGAAGGGCTTAAGTTTAAATAAAATTTCTTTTCTGTTTTTATCTAATAGATCCAGAGATATTTTTGACATAGTTATTTTCGTTAGTATCTTTTTTAATATTTAAAATAAAATCTTTTACAAAAAAGTAAACTGGCCTTGTATAAATTTTAACAGGATAATCTGTAAATATATTTTTAATATCATTTTTAGGATAAACTTCAAAAAGCCATTTAACCTCTTTAATATCGCCATATGCTAGGATTTGATGGATTATATAAACTTTATCGGATTCAAGATTGATATTTTCTATATTCTTTGACCATAATATTCCCTGTAATGAATCTGGAAGTTTAATTTTTGTTAATGAGGATTTTTTTTTCATAATTCTTTATGTTTGAAAAATATTTTTAAAAATAATTAATTTTAGGTTTATAATGAATTATTATTAATTAATTGTATTATAGTATATTTATGTATTATTTTTAATAAGCAGGATTGACTTTTTATATGTGAAAATATATTATGTATATGGAGCTATATACATAACATTGTAAATACTTTTTATTATATATGTATATATATCTATAAATATCCGTTTAATAAGAGGGTTAAGGGAAATAAGGAGTGGAGGATGTCTCTAAAGAAAACAACGCTTCTATTTGAGGAAGAAGTATATGAAAAACTAAGGGAGAAATCAAAACTGCAAAATGTATCTATTGGCGAGCTTGTAAGAGAAGCAGTTGCAACATACTATGGCATAAAAAATAAAGAAGATAAATTAAAAGCTCTAAGTAAATTAAAATCGCTTAATCTTCCAGTTTCTGATTATGATTCAATGGAAAAGGAAATAATAAAAGGAGCTTTGGGTGATAAATAAAGTTAAGGTCTTTATTGATGCAAATATACCAATGTATGCTGCAGGGAGGCAGCACCCAAATAAAAGCTCTTCACTTGGTGTGTTAAAGTTAGTGTCAGAAGGTGATATTATTGGCATAACCTCAACTGAAATTTTACAGGAGATACTATATCGTTATAAGGCTATTAATCTACTTGAGGAAGGTTTTAAGGTTTATGATTATTTTGTACAAACTATTGATGAGGTTTTACCTGTAAATTTTCAAATAATTAATAATGCAAGAGATATTTTGGAAAATAGAAAATACAAAGATATATATCCAAGGGATGCGATACATGCTGCTACTATGAATTATTATAATATTAGCTACATTGCATCACATGATAGGCATTTTAAATTATTTAAGAAAATCAAATATTATTTGACCAAATAAATATGTATCATAATTAATTTTTATTTTAATAATAGGGAGAGGGCGGTTTTTTATGATAAAACTTTTAGTTACAGATCTTGCCGGAACTTTACTTGATAATGATTACAAACTTCCAGACTTTAATAAGGAAGCTCTAATTAATGCTCGCAAAAGAGGTATTAAAATAGTGTTGGCTACCGGGAAACTAATCTATTCAATTTTACCAATAATTAATACTATAGGCATAAAATCTCCTCAGATAACAAGTTTTGGGTCCACCATAATCACTAGGGATTTAAAAATACTGGATTCTAAAAAAATACAGAAGGCAGATTATCTTGAAGTAGTAAAGGTAATAAAAGAGAAGGGATACAACCCAATGGTTACTTTAGAAGATAA